>Ga0182014_10000443_pt1 | contig 54544 bp, 46 predicted proteins | sample 612S2DmetaG_FD_120489 | JGI IMG/M metagenome (GOLD analysis project Ga0182014, IMG submission 120489) | Permafrost microbial communities from Stordalen Mire, Sweden - 612S2D metaG | ecosystem: Environmental > Terrestrial > Soil > Wetlands > Permafrost | place: Sweden: Stordalen | collected... | reverse complement strand
GCATGCAGGCGCGCATCCTCAGAGTGGTTGATTGTCGTGGTCATGTTCGGGGCTCGTTTCCCCGCCCTCAGTTCAATGAATCAGCAGCTCGATCTGCCTCACATCAGGTTGACACAGAGGGCCGTCTCCACCGGCGTCAAGGCCGACACTGTTGTGTTGGGACCCACAGCACTCACTGACGAGCACCCAGAGAGCAGGACTAGAGCGACCACGATGGTTCCGCTCAGCCTCGGGTATGACACATCGTTGAGCCTACGGGACTGCCGCCAACGCTTGAGGTGTTCCCGATTGCCAGAAGTAAGGCGGTCTTCAGGAGATACCGACCGGCACTTCTGCGATGGCGAGGCTGCCTGAGCCTTCCGCCAGATGTGGAGCAAGTAGGAGCTTCGGACCCGGACCCGGCAATTTGAGGCGTTCGTGACTTGAGTAGACATGGTGGCCACGGGAACCGACGAAGCGGGGCAGCTGGTGGATCTCAGTGAGGAGCCCGAGTCGTTCGACAGTTGGTACGCACGGGAGCACCCCCGGCTGGTGGCGACGCTGCTGCTGAGCACAGGCGATGTCGAGTTGGCCGTCGACGGTGTCGACGAGGCGTTCACACGCGCCCTGGAGAAGTGGGACCGGGTCAGCGCCATGGAGTCTCCCACCGGGTGGGCCTTCCGAGTGGCACTGAACCATGCCCGTCGGACGGCTCGAAGACGGGCGATCGAGTATCGCCTCTTCATCAAACGAGCGAAGGATGTCCCAGTCCCCGCACCGGCTGGCGAGATCTGGCAGGTCGTCTCGGCACTCCCACCTCGACAACGCGAGGTTGTCGTACTGCGCCACATCGGGGACCTGCGTGAAGCCGAGATCGCCCATGTGCTCGGCATCTCGCGAAGCACGGTGTCGAGCACCCTGTCCGACGCCCATGACCGTCTCGGACACCTGCTGGATGACGAGCCCCCGACCGAAGAGAGGCACCATGTCTGAACTGAGCCGCATGGCCCAGCCGTTGCTTGACCAACCTGTTGTCGCTGCACCCCCGGTCGCTGTCCTGCGACGTCGAGGTCGGCGTCGGCGCCAGCGCCGCCTCCTGGGCGGTACCACGGCGGTCCTACTTGTCGCCGCGGTGGTGATGGTCGCCACCCTCGCTCCGACTTCACCGAAGCCCATCGGCGGCTCGGGCTCGTCGCATCTGACCGCCTACATCGAGAAGGGGGTGGCGGTGTCTGACCCGACGCTCGAGGCAGTCGGACTGCCGTCGAACGTGCAAGCACCCAACTCCGTCCCCGACGGCGCACCCCTCATGAAGGACGGCAAGCCAGTGGTGGTCTTCGTGGGAGCTGAGTTCTGTCCCTACTGCGCCCTGGAGCGTTGGGCCCTGGTCGTCGCACTCTCCCGTTTCGGCACATTCTCCAACCTGGGCCAGACGATCTCGTCGTCATCCACCGATGTTGATCCCGGTCTTGAGAGCTGGAGTTTCAAGGACTCGACGTTCACGAGCCCATTGTTGGCGTTCGCGCCGGCCGAGGTCTACTCGTCTACCCCGAACTCGACGGGAACCGGGTATGAGCCCCTCCAGAGTCTCACGCCCCTTCAGTCGCAAGCGTTCGGTGTCTACAGCGACAGGGGCTACCCCTTCGTCGACATCGCGGGGAAGTACGTGGCCCTCGGTGCGAGCGCGGACCCGGCGGTTCTCCAGAACCTCACGCTCGACCAGATCGCCTCGGAGCTCGACGACCCGTCGAGTCCAGTTGCGCAGTCGGTGGACGGTACGGCGAACGACCTCATCGCAGCGATGTGCTCGGTCACGTCAACCTCCGCAGCACCGATCTGCACTTCCCCTGTTATCGCCCAGGCTCAGACCACGATGGCCGCCAACCCCTACAGCGCTGGCGGCCCCTCGGGCGGGTAGCTACCGTCGAACCGGTTGTCCCCATGAAGAGCCTGTCCCCGATCAGGGCAGGCAGGACGGGATCCGGACAGGTAGCTTCCCGTCTCAGACCTTGCGGAACTGGGCGCTGATGACGACTCTGTTCTTCAGTCCCGCTCCGAACGGCGTCAGCGTGAGCCCCCACGCGCTCCGGTCGACGTCCACCTCGACAGCGACGGCTACCGAGTCGGTGGCGACGCTGACCTTGGCCGGCGCGGCGAGTGGTACAGCCTGTCCATGGACCGTGAGGATGCCGTCCAGGTGAATTGAACCAGATCCCGTCGGACGGCCGCTCGTCACCTCGTAGGTGATGGTGGGAAACGCATCGACCTCGAAGAAGTCGGCTGTCCGCAGATGGGCGTCCCGCTTCTTGATCTTTGTTTCGACCGATGCCGCGTCGATGACCAGCGTTCCGCTGATGCTGCCGTCGGCGGTGACGGTTCCCCTCCCCTCGAGCGACCGGAACGTCCCCTTCATCGGGAACACCCAGAGAGCCTTGGTGTGGAATTCGATCGATGTCCGATCACGATCGAGTTCCCAGTTGCCGGCGAACCCGCTCCAATCCAACGAGCTCTGGCTCGGGGATGTCATAGGTATGCCTCCGCAAGGTTGACGACCGCTTCATCTGACCACAGGCGAGGCCCAGCTACCAGCGGGAGATCCGAGGGCAGTCCACTCCTGCCCTTCGATCCCCGTCGAACGCTCCCCGCTGCCGCCGACCCAACCTAGGTCGGCGACCAGGGCAACAGCCATTACTCAGAGGGCCTGGTTGGAAATCAATCGGGCGTGTTGGGGCTCGGCCGGATCTGAGGCCGGCCTGCGCTATGAGGGCTGCGGCTCGGTCGCCCATCCCTCACCAGGCGACGGTCTGGCCCAGGTAGTCGAGGAAGTGGAGGCCGGAGCGGCCGCGTTGGGCGTCGATCGTCGTGACGAGGTTTGGGATGCTCTCGCTGACGGTGAGGCGGGCGCCGGGGCCGCCGAGCTCGGTCTTGACCCAGCCAGGCGCCATCAGGAGCAACGTTCGGCTGTCGTCCCGGTGACGGGCTGCGTAGCTGCGCATGAGTTGGTTGAGGGCGGACTTGCTGGCTCGGTAGATCTCGAAGCCGCCACGTTCGTTGTTGGCGATGCTGCCCTGGCCGGAGGACATGATGGCAATGGTGCCGCTCGGATCGATGAACTCAGCGAGCGCCTCGATGACCCGCATCGGGCTCAGCGCGTTGGTCACCATCAGGCGGGTGAACTCTTCGGTCGTGACGTTCGCGGTGGTCTCATCCGGGCCGTTGGTGACGCCCGCGTTGACGAAGAGGAGATCGAACCTTCGAGCGCCGAGCCGGTCGCCGAGAGCTTGCACCTGCTCCGGCACGTTGATGTCGACGTGCTCGATCTCGAGCCGACCGCCGGCGGTGTCCTGCAGCTCGTGTAGCGCGGTGCGGCCAGGGCTGCGGACAGTCGCCACGACGCGAGAACCCCGGTCGAGGTACTCCGCTGCGATCGCATAGCCCAGGCCGCGCGAGGCGCCGATCAGGAGAACGGTTGCGTTGTCCGAGACCGAACTCACGACTGTTCGGCTGAGGTCATTGGCTGTGTTCCGATCTGCTGCATTCGTCCAGTCTGCCCATTCCCACGTAGCCTGCCCTACACCCCCACTACGCATGTGATCCTTCTGGCACCCCAGCGCATTCCGTTCCGCGCCGAGAGCATGCCGCGGTGAACCCGTTTCCCGTCCTCGTCCGCACGATGTGGTCAGACGGCAAGCAGATCAGTCGGCTGGCGTCCTGGCTCCTGCGTCGCTGACCGGCATTTGTCACCTTCCTTGCTGGGTATCGCGTTTGGTGAGCCGAGCGAAGGGAGTTCCTGATGGGAATCGTTGACAAGGCAGAGGACAAGGCCCAGCCCTCGGAGCGACCACACCGCTCGCCGTGGCGTGAGGCCGAGAGACCGCCGCGCATCGAGGCTCGCACTCGCAGGTGGCAGCCACCGCCCCGGACCGCCGGCGCGGGGAGCCAGTGGGAGGGACTCGGCCGTGCCGTAGCGTGAGGCCATGCTGTTGGCCGAGCGGACGTCCGAGCAGGATCCGCCGCCGGAAGTTGTCTTCGACGCCTTCGTCCGCGAGCAGTCGATCTGGTGGATCTCAGTGGCGGGCGAGCGGGAGCCCTCGGTCATCACCGCCTACGAACCCGGCAAGGTCATCTATGCCTCGCCGTTCCTCTGGCGACCTCGTGATGTGATCGAGATTTCCATTGAGCCGCGCGGACACGGATCCATGGTTCACGTGCGACACGAGAGCGACGAGTCGTTTGTCCCGCTGGAAGCCGAGGCACTACGTCATCGCTGAGGAGAGCACATCGAACGTGACATGCGGGACCGGTTTGACTGCGGAGGCCGTCCGTCATGGTACGAGGCGAGCCTCTATCGAGGTGACGTCGCTGACTGGTCGATCGTCGATCGAGTCCTTGACCGGTCCTGGCAGGTCGTGGAGCGGATACCGGTCTTCTCGAGATCAGTTGATCGCGGAATGCGACCGGCCTCTCCCTTCCCCAACGAGCTTCGTACCGGAGACATCGTCTGGGCCGGAGAGATGGGTCGGCATCGGACCTCGGTGGGATGTCTTCCAGTTGCTCCACCTGAATTGGAGATGCGGATGACGGTCGGCTCCGAGATCCTCGTTCCCCTTTCCGAGTTCGATCGACGACTGCAGGCCGTCGACTCCACGGCGCACCCTCACACTGCTTCGTAGGTCGACACCGCGACCTGCCACCAGTCGCCGGACCGGTCGGACAGACCCGCACGTTCCCATCGGAGGACTCTGGGCGGGTACCGGTGGAGCTCGGACGTGACACCCTCGCCCGAGAGCAGGACGCCGGACATGGCCGCCACCTGCATGTACCCGCCGATCGCCGCCCGGGTCTCCGCGGAGGGCAGGATTCCTTCCTCGAGCTACTGGGCCTCGTAGAGCATCATCGTGTATCGCATTGCGGGATCTACTTGCCTTCTGTCCCCGGTCGCAGCCCTGGTGGCGGCGAGCTCAGCGGTGGTGCCGTTCGACGTATCCGAATGGCGACACCGGAGCTGCGAGCAATTCGAATCTCCCGGTGCGAGGGGTCGTCACCAGTCCGAGGGTGCCGTCTCAGCGCTCGAGGTAGGCACGGAGCTTCGTCAGCGACTGCCGGGTGCCGAGCTCGTTGTCCTCCTGGCGGACGCCGACCGGGAGGTGGTCGTGGCTGATGGTCACCTCGGTCGTCCCGTCGGTCTCGACGAAGGTCGTGGTGACCGTCATCGGGCCGGCCAGCCCCGGGTCGCCGGTCTCGAACTCGATCACCTCGACGACCCGCTCGCCGGGCACGAGGCTGACGAAGGTGCCCCGGAACGTGTCCGTGTGCTCGCCCGTCTTGCCCGCCACCTCGTGGTCGGCGGTCGCGTACGTCAGCGACATGCGGTAGCGGCCGCCCACCCGGGCGTCGAACTCGTGCACCTCGCCCGTCATGGTGTCCGGAACCCGTCACCTCCGCCCTCCGACACGTTGTCAGGCGCGGCGTCGTCCACTCGTCCGATGGTAGGCCCCGTGACCCAGCTGCGTCCCTACGACTCGGCGTTGCCGATGTCGGCCAGCACGCCGATCATGGACTCCATGCGGGCACGCGAGCTGCGGTAGGTCGGGCCCGTCGTCAGGCCCCCGTCCACGGCGATGGCCTGACCGTTCACGAAGCTCGACGAATCGCTCGCCAGCCACAGGGCGCACTCGGCGATGTCGATCGGCATGCCCGACCGCTTCATCGGGGCGACGTCGGCCAGCACCGTCTCCATGACCGCCACCGTGGCCTGGGCCGCCTGGCCGTCGAGGCCGGCACCCCGTCCGAAGATCGACGTGGCGATGCCGCCGGGGCAGATGGCGTTCACCCGCACGCCGTCCTCTCCCAGCTCGTTGGCCGTGGTCCGGGTCAGGTGGGCGATGGCCGCCTTGCAGGCGCTGTAGTCGTGGCCACCGGCATTGGCCGTGAGCCCGGCCACGCTGGCCGTATTGATGATGCTTCCGTGCCCCTGGGGCCGCATGACCCGGGCGGCCGCCCGGATGCCCAGGAACACCCCCCGGAGGTGGATGCCGACGGTCCGGTCGAACATCGCCATGTCGACGTCCTCCACCCGGCCGATCGAGCCCGGGTTGCCGGCGTTGTTGAAGATGCAGTCGAGGCCGCCGAAGGTCGACTGCGACTCCTCGATGGCGCGCTCGATCTCCCCCTCGAGGGACACGTCGACGTGTACGAACCGGGCGCTGTCCCCCAGCTCGTCGGAGATGACCCTGCCGCGCTCGTCGTCCACGTCGGCCAGCACCACCGAGGCGCCCTCGGCCACGAACAGTCGGGCGGTCTGCTCGCCGATGCCGCTGGCAGCTCCGGTGACGACGGTGCGGCGGCCTTCGAGGCGGGACATGGCGGACTCCGATCGGTGGGGGGTGGGACGGGGCGCATCGTCGCACGCTCGTCGCAGAGCGTCAACGTGACCGGAGCCCTCACCCCGGGGCGCTCCCTTGGAGCGCCAGGAGGACCTGCCAGCCGTCCGAGCTGAGGGCGTAGTTGGTAGTGGCATTCGACGCGAAGAACCGCCACGACGGCGGATGGACGAGCATGACCGCCACCGCGATCACGGACGGGAGGGCCGTCCGCAGGTCGCCCCGCAGCGGTGTGAGCTCCTCGATGCTTCCCCGATAGTCGCCGTCGTGGCGCACCACGGCCATCACCTCCTCCAGGATCGCCCGTCGTGGACGCGGCCGTTGGGCGGCGCCGAGCAGGGCCAGCAGCGCCTGATGGGTGCGGACGCCCGGGACCCCAGGGGACTGGACGGGCGGCGTGTCGCCCCGGGCCAGGTCGACCAGGGTGCCGACCAGGTCGACCCCGGACCGGCGGGCGTTGCCGGGCTCCACGAGCCGCGGGTTGACGTCGATGTAGCGGGGGTGCCCGTCGTCCAGGATGGCGTCCATCGACAGGGCCCCGTGCCACCCGAGGCCCGACCCGAGCACCTCGAGGTGATCCCGCACCTCGGGCAGGTCGACCGACTCCTTGCTACTGGCACCGCCCCCGGCCCCCTCCCGCACGCGCAGGTTGGCATGCGACGCGACGAGTCTCCCCCGGTCGAACACCGACTGGATCATGACCAGCGGCCCGTCGACGGCCACCTGGACCACCACCCCACCGTGCCCGAAGGCGGCATCGGCCTCCAGGTCGTCGGCCACCCGACGGGCGTGGCTGGCGTCCCCCACCCGGACGACGCCCCGTGATGCGGTCCCGATCGGCAGCTTCACGTACGCCGGGAACGCGTCCCACGCCCGGATCCCGTCCGCATCAGCCAGCACCGCCGTCGGCGGTTGCGGCAGGCCGAGCCGCTCCAGTGTCCGGTAGGCGGACACCTTGTCCTGTACGGCGGCGAGGGCGGCGAACTCCGGGACCACGGTGACCACCCGGCTGGACGCCAATCGGTCGGGACAGGCCGCCAGCACGGCCACCTGCTCCTGGGTCGGCAGAAGGACGTCGAAATGCCCGGCCCCCACACCGCCAGTGCCGCCTCGAGCCAGACGATCGGGTCCGCACCGTACGGAGGGACGCGGTGCAGGCGGCGGACGTGGCGCGTGAACCGCGTGAGCGCCAGCGGGTCGGGCGACAGGACCTCGACATCGTGGCCGCCGTCTGCCAGGATCCCGGCGACCTGTCGTGCCGTCAGTCCCGAACCGTCACTGAGCAGGACCCGCACCCGCCCAGTCTGGCACCCGTCGCCAGGTCACCCCGGGTGGCAGGTGGTAGGGGTCGAGCGCCCGATCGCGGTACCCGAGGGCCTCGACGATCGACGGGTCCCGCGGGGCCGAGGCTACCGCAGGGGTCGGATCCGCTGCCGTGCGAGCAGCTAGCGGATGACCCGGCGGACGCCGGCGGCGGTGGCCAGCTCAGGGTCCGTCGTGTCGATGAACGTCGGGACCGGCATGGCCTCGAGCTCCTCGTGGCCGTCGCCCGGCCGCGGGGCCGATTCGGCGGTGACGTACTCGCCGTCGGTCGTCCGGGAGACGATGAGCGCCCGCTTGCGCTTGCCGATGTTCTCGGCGTCACGCATCTCGTGGCAGATCTTGAAGGTGATGAAGTACGCCACGATCGGAGCCAGCGGCACGAAGAACCGGAAGAACCAGAGCACGTCCATGAGCGGCAGCTGGAAGAAGTTGGCCATGACGTCGGTCGACGAGGCGAAGAACACCCCGAAGAGGAGGGCCAGCATGGCCGCACCGGCCGCCGTCCGCTTGGGACGGTCGCGGGGTCGGTCCAGCAGGTTGTGGTAGTTGCTGTCCTTGGTCTTGTACCACTCGATGAGCGGCCAGGCCAACAGGATGTTGAAGATGAGGCCGGGGAAGATCACAGCGGGCAGGAAGATCTCGAGCGGGATGGTGTGGCCGTAGCCGACCCACTCCCAGCTCGGCATGATGCGCGCTGCGCCGTCGAGCCAGCCCATGTACCAGTCGGGCTGGACGGCGTAGGAGATCTGGTACGGCTCGTACTGGCCGAACTGCCAGATCGGGTTGATCTGGGCGAAGCCGCCGAGCCCGAAGATGACCGCAGAGGTCATGAACAGGAAGCCGGTGGTCTTGGCCATGAACGTCGGGAACATGGGCGAACCGACCACGTTGCTCTCGGTCTTGCCCTTGCCCGGGAACTGGGTGTGCTTCTGCTTGACCAGAAGCCCCAGGTGGGCGGCCAGCAGCCCGACCAGGATGGCCGGCACGATCAGCACGTGCAGGACGAAGAACCGGGGGATGATCACGCCGGAACCCGGATAGTTGCCTCCGAAGAGGAAGAAGGCCAGGTAGGAGCCGACCAGCGGGATCGACTCCATGATCGAGTAGGCGATGCGGATACCGGTCCCGGACACCAGGTCGTCGGGCAGTGAGTAGCCCAGGAAGCCGTTGACGACGCCGAGGATCAGCATCAGCACGCCGACCACCCAGTTGAGCTCACGGGGCTTGCGGAACGCCCCGGTGAAGAACACGCGGGCCATGTGCACGGCGATGGCGCCGAGGAAGATGTCGGCGGCCCAGTGGTGGGCCTGGCGCATCAGCAGGCCGGACCGCACGTCGAACGAGAGCCCGACGGTCGAGGCGTAGGCCTCCGACACCTTCTGGCCCCGCAGCGGCACGTAGCTGCCGTGGTAGACGATCTCGTGGGCGGACGGCACGAAGTAGAGCGTCAGGAAGACGCCCGTGCCCAGCAGCACGATGAACGAGTAGAGGGCGATCTCCCCCAGCATGAACGACCAGTGGTCGGGGAAGATCTTGTCGAGGAACGACCGACCGCCCTTGGCGACACCCAGTCGGTCGTCGATCCAGTTGAGGCTCTTGTCGATCATGGGCGCTCCCAGAATCCCGGGCCGACGGCCTGGTCGAAGCCGCCGTTCGCACGCATCTGCCCGGTGGCATCCACCGTGATGGGCAGCTGCGGCAGCGGGCGGGGCGCGGGACCGAACTCAGGGATGGCGCCCGAGTTGACGTTGAAGATCGACTGGTGGCACGGACACACCAGCTGCTGGGTGCGCTCCTGGTACAGGCCGACCGGGCAGCCGAGGTGGGTGCACAGCTTGGAGTAGGCCACGTAGCCCTGGACGCCGTACGACGTGTGGCCCGGAGGTGAGATCGGGTACGGCGGGTCGTTCGGGCCGAGCTGGGCCAGGCGGATCAGGATCACCTGATCCGGTGAGGAGCCCTCGAAGCCCTGGGGGAACACCGTCAGCACGCCGCCGACCTCGAGGTCGTCGACCATCACCTGCCGGCCGTCGACGGTCACGATCTTGGTGCCCTTCTTCCAGTTGGTCGTGAACAGCGAGTTCTCGGTCGAGCCCTGGTTGTCGTCGGACTTGGCCGGCTTCGGGCCGAGCGAGCGGATCCCCGGGACGGCCAGGGCGAGCGTCATGATGCCGCCGGCGACCGCGAAGACCCCGAGGAGCAGGCCACGGCGCTTGACCTCGAGACCACCGCGCCCGGTGATGGCGGCATTGAAGGCCGCGCGCTCGGGTTCGGAGGAATGGAAGTCGTGGCGCTCCTCGACGAAGGGCCCCTGGGGCATGAGGTACTTCCCCCAGGCGATGGTGCCGACGCCCAGGCCGAGCATGCCGACGGCCAGTGTCCCGGCCTCCCACTCGTTGCTGGCGTTGATCCAGTACACCCAGATGAAGGCGATGAACCCGAGCATGCCGACGACCATGGCCAGGATGGCCAGGTTCTGCATCCGCTGGGGGTTCTTGGTGGCGGGCTGCAGGTGCGGGTCGTCGAGGGTCGCAGGCGGCGGGCTGAGTTTGTTATCGCTCACGCGCGATCTCCGATCCAGAAGCAGACCAGCATCAGGAGTCCGACGCCGATGAGGAGTCCGACGAATCCCTCACCCACGGGGCCGATGCCCCCGAGGCCGACACCGCCTGCGTCGTTCGGGTGCTGGAGGACGCCGGTCACGTAGGCGGCGATGTCGCGCGCCTCGGTGTTGGTGATGTTGCCGGGGCCGAAGTGGGGCATGTTGCCCGGACCCGACCGGATGGCCTCGACCACCTGAGTCGGGGTGGCCAGGTGGAGGCTCGGGGCGTAGGCGCCCTCGGCGAGTGCGTCACCCGCACCCGAGATGGTGTGGCAGGCGGCGCAGTTGAGGGTGAAGAGGGTGTTGCCGTTCTCGAGGTCGGCGCCGGCCGTCCTGACCAGCGGGACCTGCGTGCCCTGGCCCGGGGTCAGCGACTGGACGAACGCGGCGATCTCGAGCGTCTGGATCCGGTCGAAGCGGGGCGGCTTGCGGATGGCCTGGACGCTGGTGTTCGCCAGCGGCATGCGGCCCGTCGACACCCAGAAGTCGACCGTTCCGGCGCCGAGGCCCTGGAGGTTGGGGGCGACTCCCGCCTTGCCGTTGGCCTCGCTGCCGTGGCAGCTCGAGCAGTTGGCCGCGAACAGCGCCTGTCCGGGCTTGATGAACGATGCCGGAAGGTCCGTGTAGTAGATGCCGGAATGGTTGGAGGCGCTGTCCGCCGTAGCCGAGGCCGACGGCTCGGCGGACACGGCGGTGGGCACCGCCTGGACGGTGCCGGGCTGGGCGTCGGGAAGTGTCGACACGGTCACCGGGGCCGTGGTGCTGGTCGTGGTGTCGGCCTGGGCCGAGCCCGACGAGAAGGCGACGAAGCTGAAGACGGCGACGACGCCGACGAGGGCTGCGGGCGCGGCGAGGCGGGCGGTGACGGAGCGGCGGGCGGTCTTCGACATCACTTCAGCAGGAAGAGGCAGGAGTAGAGGCCGACCCAGACCACGTCGACGAAGTGCCAGTAGTAGCTCACGCCCTGGAAGACCGCCGTCTCCCCCGGGTCGCCCGCCGGCCCGCGGAGCCGGAACAGCAGGAACAGCATTGCCGCAAGGCCCAGGAACACGTGGAGACCGTGCAAGCCGGACGAGATGTAGAAGATCGAGCCGTAGGCGGTGTGGAGGGGGTTGGTGGCCGGGTTCTTGGAGAGGTCGATCCACTCGAAGAACTGGTTGCCCACGAAGGCGGCGCCGAGGACGAGGGTGAACCAGATCCACAGCTTGGCGCTCTTGCGGTTGCCGCGCTCCTGGTCGAAGACGGCCTTCTGCATCGTGAAGCTGGAGGACACCAGGATGATCGTGAAGATGCCGGCGCGGATGGTGTCGAGGTGGGCACCGGGCGGTGGCCACACGGAGGCGTGGGCCCGCAGGGTGAAGAAGGCGGCGAAGATCGAGCTGAAGAACATCACCTCGGAGCCGAGCCAGATGATGACACCCACCGCCAGCATCGGGGGCCGGTCGGGGAGGTGCCGCGGCGGAGGGGCGGTGATGGCCGGATCGGCGGCAAGAGCCTGGGTCACGGCGTTCTTTTTAGCCGATCCGACGCTCGGGGGGCCAACTCAGGCCGAACCCGTCCCCCGTCGCCCCCGACCAGGGAGTTCGCCGTCCACGCAGGCGGGCCGATGTCTCAACCCGGGGTGGAGAGTGCAGCGGGGGGGGTCGTGAGCGACACCACCGTCAGGCGCTGGGTCGGTCGCGTGAGCGCCACGTACAGGGTACGCAGTCCCCGTGCTGTCTCCCCGGCGATGACCGCCGGCTCGACGACCACCACCGAGTCGAACTCGAGTCCGTTCGCGGAGTCGGCAGCCAGGAGCACGAGGGGCTCGGACAGACCGCCCTTGCGCATGTCGCGGGCGTCGACCACCGGGGTGCCGGACGCCTCGAAGGCATCGGACAGGAGCCGGCGCAGCTGGTCGGGTGCGATGACCGCCACCCGGCCGGGCCGGACGGCTTCGACCTCCTCAGTGGCGGCCTGCGCCACGGCGCGGGCCAGGTCGCCCGTGGTGGCGGGCCCGCCGTCACCGGTCACCTGCAGCATTCGGGGCTCCACCCCGGTGCGTCGCACCGGCCGCGGCGGCGTCAGCTCGGGGGCGGCGACGGCCAACACCCGTGCGGCCACGGCCAGCACCTCGGCCGGGGTCCGGTAGCTCACCGTCAACTCGACCGTGCGGGCGGACCGACGGCGTGGCAGGTGCTCCACGATGTCGTCCCACGAGGCGGGCGCCCACGGGGCGGTGGCCTGGGCGATGTCGCCGACCACGGTCATGGACCCGGCCAGCGACCGTCGGGTCAGCATCCGCAACTGCATCGGCGACAGGTCCTGGACCTCGTCGACGACGATGTGCCCGTACTTGCGCACCGCGTCCTCGGACCCGCCGTTGCGAGGGCCGAGCAGGTGGCGGGCCTCGTCGACGAGGGCGGCGTCGGCAGGCGACCAGGCCACGTCGTCGAACGACGTCGAGCGGGGCCGCCTCAGCAGGGCCAGCTCCTCGTCCGACAGGATGCCCCGGCCCGCCGCCGTGATCAGCGGCGGGGCGCCGTAGAGGTCGTGGAGCAGCTCGTGGGGCGACAGTCGGGGCCACATCCGGTCGAGCGCCGCGGCGAGCTCGGGCACGCGGCGCACCTTGCGCGAGAAGTCCTCGAAGTCGAACTCGTCGTCGTCGAGCTCCGACGGGTCCTCGTAGCCCGGGAAGGCCGTCACCGCCGAGGTGCCGACCCCCAGGCGCTGCTGCGTCTGGCGGGCCCGGTCGGCCAGGACCTGGGCCACGGACTGCTCGACCAGTCGGCGCCGGGCGTTGTGGGTGCCGGGCCGGCGGCGGGCGCCCTCGACGATGGTGCGGGAGTCGGCGGCGGTCAGGCGGAGCACCAGGGCGCCGTAGGGCACCAGGACGTCCTCGGCCAGTGGCCGCTGGCGGGTGCGGACGGCACGGGCCACGAACTTTGCCATGCGCACGTCACCCTTCAGACGCGCGACGTCAGCCGGATCGTTCTCCTTGATCCTGATCTCGGGCACGAGCCCGGCGATGGTCGACAGGGTCACGCCGGTCTCCCCCAGTGACGGCAGCACCTGCTCGATGTAGCGAAGGAAGAGGGGATTGGGCCCCACGACGAGCACGCCCTGCCGCTCGAGCGGGAACCGGTGGGTGTAGAGGAGGTAGGCGGCCCGGTGGAGGGCCACCGCCGTCTTGCCGGTGCCGGGGCCGCCCTGGACCACGAGCACGCCGCTCAGCGGCGACCGGATGATCTCGTCCTGCTCGGCCTGGATGGTCGAGACGATGTCGGTCATCCGTCCGGACCGGGCCCGGTCGAGGGCGGCCAGGAGCGCCGCCGGGCCGCCGATGGGCAGGTCGCCCTCGATCAGCTCGCCGCCCGGGTCCCCGGGGTGCGCCACACCGTCGGCGCCCTCCACGGTGTCGGTCGGTCCTCCCGGGGCGTTGAAGCGCTCGTCCTCCACACTGATCACGTTGCGGCCCTGCAGGGCCAGGTGGCGGCGGAGCACCAGGCCCAGGGGGTCGCGACCGGTGGCCCGGTAGAAGGGCTCGGCCACGGGAGCGCGCCAGTCGACCACCAGGGGCTCGTGGTCGGGCCCGTGGATGGCCAGGCGCCCGATGTGGAAGGTCTCGGTCGGGGCGTCGTCGTGCGCCTCGGCACCGCCCCCTGTCAACCGGTCGATCCGACCGAAGGTCAGCGCCTGGTCGCCGATGTCGAGCTGCTCGAGCCGGGCCAGGCTGGTGCGGACGATGACGTCACGCTCCGTGCGCGACTGGAAGGTGCCGCCCCTCCCCAGGTCGAGGACGCCCTCGAGCATGGAGTTGGCGTCGCCCCGCATGGCGTCGAGTCGCGCGTAGGCGAGGTCGACGAACTCCTGCTCCGCCTCCAGCTCCGACTCCACGCCCCACCTCCTGTCTGCTCCCGGGTCCGTCCGGACGGGTGGTCCGGCCCCACGACCGGCTCAGGGGAACCCTCGATTGTAGGCGCCCGACGGGCGGGGTGCTCCGGCAGGTCCCGGTGCCATGACCGCGTCCGGGCGCTCCGGGGGCCGCTCCCCCTGCTCCTAGACTCAGCCCATGTCCACCGCTGTGCCCCGTGCGCCCGGCGGGGCCGCCCATGCGCCCGACCGCTTCGACGACGCCCCGTTCATGCGGGCCTGCCGTGGGCAGTCCGTCCCCCACGTGCCGGTCTGGTTCATGCGCCAGGCCGGGCGGTCGCTGCCGGAATACCGGGCGGCCCGCGGCCCCGGAAGCATCCTGGACGCCATCCACCAGCCCGAGCTGGTTGCCGAGCTCACCTGTCAGCCTGTCGACCGGTACGGCACCGACGCCGCCATCTTCTTCAGTGACATCGTCGTACCGGCCGCGGCGGTGGGATTCGGCGTCGACGTCGCACCCGGCACGGGGCCCGTGGTGTCCGAGCCGTTCCGGTCGGCCGCCGACCTCGAACGCCTCCGTCCACTCGAGCCCGAGACCGACACCCCGTACGTCGTGGAGGCCGTGCGACTCCTTGCGGCAACGCTCGACGTGCCCCTCATCGGATTCGCGGGCGGTCCCTTCACCGTCGCCAGCTACCTGGTCGAGGGTGGCCCGTCGAAGAACTTCACCAAGGTCAAGTCCCTCATGCTCAGCGAGCCCGCCCTCTGGCAGGCGCTGGTCGAGCGGCTGACCGACATGGCACTTGCCTCGCTGCGGTCGCAGCTCGACGCCGGGGCCTCGGCCATCCAGGTCTTCGACAGCTGGGCCGGGATCCTCACCCCGAGGCACTACGAGGAGCTCGTCCTACCGGCCACCCGGCGCCTCTTCGCCGACCTTGAGGCCTCCCACCCGGGCACGCCCACCATCCTGTTCGGTGTGGGTACGGGCGAGCTGCTCCCCCTCATGGCCACGGCCGGCACCTCGGTCGTGGGCATCGACTGGCGGGTACCGCTCGACGAGGCCCGCCGGCGCGTGGGGCCGGGCACCGCCGTCCAGGGCAACCTCGACCCGGCCATGTGCCTCGGCAGTTGGGACGTGGCCGCCGCCGAGACCCGGGAGGTGCTGGGGCTGGCCGGCACCGCGCCCGGGCACGTCTTCAACCTCGGTCACGGCGTCCTGCCCGAGACCGACCCTGGCATCCTCGAGGAGGTGGCGGCGCTCGTCCACGCCGAGGGCCGCGCCGGCGTGGAGCCGGTGCCGTGACGATCGGCGTGCTCGTGATGGCCCACGGCACCCCGGGCACACCCGAGGAGATCGAGGCCTTCTACACGCGCATCCGCCGCGGGCGGCCTCCGACACCCGAGCTCCTCGACGAGCTCACCGGACGCTACGAGGCGATCGGGGGCACCTCCCCCCTGACGGCGCGCACCCGGTCCCAGGTCGACGGCCTGGCCGCCGCGCTGGAGGCGGCCGCACCGGGACGGTTCGTGGTCCGTCTGGGGACCAAGTATGTCGAGCCCACCATCGAGCAGGCCGTGACCGACCTGTCGGCCGAGGGCGTGGACCGGATCGTCGCCGTCGTCCTGACCCCCCACCAGTCGACCATGGGCTCCGGTGAGTACTTCGCCCGGGCCGAGGCCGCCGCGGCGGCGACGGTGCCGCCGCTCGGCATGACGGTCGTCCCCTCCTGGCACCGGGCCGAGGGCTTCGCCGACCTCCTGGCCACCCGCACACGCGCCGCACTCGACGGGTTCGACCCGGCGGCCCGTACGAGGACGGCGGTGTTCTTCACCGCGCACAGTCTCCCCCTCCGGGTCGTGGCCATGGGCGACACCTATCCGGAACAGGTGGCCGAGTCCGGAGCCGACATCGCGGCCCGGCTCGACCTCGGTACAGAACCGACCGTCACGTGGGGCACGGCGTGGCAGAGCGCCGGGCGCACGGCCGACCCGTGGATCGGCCCCGACCTCCTCGTCGAGATGGACCGGGTGGCGGCAGAGGGCGCAACCGCCGTGGTGGTCTGCCCGGTGGGCTTCGTGTCCGACCACCTCGAGGTCCTCTACGACCTCGACATCGAGGCCCAACACCGGGCCGACTCCCTCGGGATCGCCTTCGCCCGCACCACGTCGCTCAATGACGACCCGACGTTCCTGGCGCTGCTGGCCGACGTCGTCCGCGACGCGGCCGGCGCCGACGCCGACCGACCGGCGGGGCGACCGTGAGCGACGTACCTGCGCCGAAGGGGCCCGTCGTGGCCGTGGTCGGCGGGGGGATGGCCGGCCTGTCGGCGGCATGGGAGCTCGTCGCCGGACGGGACGATGGTGCCGTCCCCCGCGTCGTGGTGCTCGAGGCCGGCGCCCGAGCCGGCGGCAAGGTCCGCTCCACGGAGTTCTGCGGTCGGATCGTCGACGTCGCCGCCGACGCCTTCCTGGCCCGCCGACCGGAGGCGACCCGGCTGTGCGACGAACTCGGCCTGACCGGGGCCCTGGTCGCACCCGGCGCCTCGGGTGCCTCGCTGTGGGTGCGGGGGCGGCTGCGCATGATGCCCGACGGGGTGAACCTCGGGGTGCCGACCAAGGCGTGGCCGATGATCCGCTCCGGGATCCTCGGCCCGATGGGACTCGCCCGGGCCGGCCTCGACCTCGTGACACCCCACCGCGGCGACCCGCGCGCCACCGCGGACCGGTCGGTGGGCGACATCGTCGGATCGCGCCTCGGCCACGAGGTGGTCGAGCGCCTGGTCGACCCGTTGGTGGGTGGGATCCACGCCGGAGGGGTCGACGACCTCAGCGCCGAGTCCACCTTCCCGCCCCTCCTGGCCGCAGACCGCCAGTCCGGCAGCCTCATCCGCGCCCTCCGACGACCGCCGACACCCGGACAGACCCCGCCGGCACCGCCCCCGCGACCGGGTGCGGCGCCACCTCCCGTGTTCTGGTCGCTCGACGGCGGCAACGCCCGCCTGCCCGCCGAGCTGGCCGCCGCCCTGGCAGCGCGGGGCGTCGCCCTCCACACCGGGGTGGCCGTCGAGTCGATGGACCGCCTGCCGGTCGGAACGGGACCGTCCTGGCGCCTGAGCCTGGCCGGCGACGTCGCCGGCGTGCCCGACGCCGAGGGCTCCTCGGACACCGTCCGAACCCTGGACGTCGACGCCGTGGTCCTCGCCGTGCCTGCCGGGCAGGCCGCTGGACTCCTGAGCGGCCACGCCCCGCTGGCCTCGTCCCTGCTGTCGGACATCGAGCTCTCGTCGGTGACCGTCATCACCCTGTCCATGCCGGCCGGTGCCATCCGCAGCGAGCTCGTGGGTACCGGGTTCCTCGTCCCACGCACCTCGACCGTCGCCGGCCGCACCGCGCTCATCACCGGGTGCACGTACCTCAGCCGCAAGTGGCCGGGCCTGGCACGTCCCGACGACGAGCTGATCCGGCTGTCGGTCGGCCGGCTCGGCGACAACCGCCCCGACTCGCTTGACGACGACGAGCTGACCGCAGCTGTCGTGGCCGAACTGTCGGCCGTCCTGGACGTGGCGGCGGCGCCCCGCGAGTCGATGGTCACCCGCTGGGACGGGGCGTTCCCCCAGTACAAGGTCGGGCACCTGACGCGGACGTCGACGATCGAGCAGGCGGTGGCCAAGCTGCCCGCCGTGGCGGTGGCCGGGAGCGCGTACCGCGGGGTGGGGATCCCGGCGGTGGTCGGCAGCGGCCGCACGGCCGCTCGGGCCGTGCTGCGGTCGCTCGACGGAGCCGCACCGGCCCGCACCGGTCGATGACCACGGGGCCGGAGGGCATGTCGACCCTCGCCCCGCCGCCTCCGATGGGAGCCCCACCGGAGGCGGCGACCGACGACACCGTGCCGTGGCGCCCGTCGAAACTCCGCATGTCACGCACCGACCCGGACCGGGTCACCCCGCGTCGGAGCGCCGTGGCGCTGCCGGCGGTGGCGTCCGGGGTCGGGCTCGCACTGTCGCTCCCCCCGTGGGGCTTCTGGGCCCTGGCGTTCCCGGCCGCCGGCCTGCTGTGGTGGCGGCTCGGCGGGCTCCGGCCACGGACCCGGCTCTGGGCCGGGTGGCTGGCCGGCCTCGGCTGCTACGTGCCGGGGCTCATGTTCGCCCGGGCCTTCACCCTGGCCGGCGCGGTCGTGCTCATCCTCGCCGAGGCGCTGTTCATGGGGGTGGCGTGCCTGGCGGTGCCACGGGGGCCGGTGGTGGCCCGTGCCCTGGCCTTCCCGGCGGCCCTCACCCTGGCCGAGGCCGTCCGCCAGACGTGGCCCTTCGGCGGCCTCCCCATCGGCGGCGTGTTCCTCGGGCAGGCCGGCGGGCCCGTGCTCGGCGTGGCACGGCTGGGCGGCCCGCTGGGGCTGACCGCCGCCGTCTACGCGGGCGGGGTGGCGACGGGCGCGCTCTGCCTCGCCGGTGTCCGGGCGGTGCGCAGCCACCGCCGGGTGATCGAGTTCGACCGGCTCCACCCGGAGCCCGACCGGCCGGCCGTCTGGCGGCGTGCCGTGGTCGGCCTCGGGTCGTTGGCCGTCACCGGCGCCGTGGCACTCGTGGCCCTGACGGGCACCGCAGCCATTGCCGACCACGCGGCCGACGGCGGACCGGTGGTCCGGCGGGTGACCGCAGCGGCCGTGCAGGGTGGCGGGGTACGGGGCTTCCGGAAGTCCCAGGTCGACCCGGCCACCGTGCTCCACGCCGCGGTGGCCGCCACCGACCGGTTGCTCCCCCACCAGGGGACCGACCCCCCGGCGCTGGTGCTGTGGCCCGAGGACGTGGTCTCCCTCGACCAGCCGCTGGCCGACGATCCCGAACAGGGTGCGCTGTCCCGCCTGGCCATCGCCCTGCACGCGACGCTGGTGGTCGGCGTCACCGAGACGGTGTCGACGACCGCGTTCAGGAACGAGGTGGTCGCCTTCGGTCCCGACGGTGCCGTCGTCGACCGGTACGAGAAGGTGCACCGGGTCCCCTTCGGGGAGTACGTCCCCTACCGCTCGTTCTTCGCACATCTCGGCGACCTGTCGGCGGTGCCGCTCGATGCCGTGCCCGGCACCGGGTCGGGCATGCTCACGACGCCGGCCGGCCGGCTCGGGACGATGATCTCCTACGAGGTCTTCTACGCCGACCGGGGTCGCTCGTCGGTACGGGCCGGGGCCCAGGTGCTGATCGTGCCCACCAACACCTCGTCGTACGGCTCGGCACAGATCCCGACCCAGGAGATCGCGGCGAGTGAGGTCCAGGCCGTCCAGCAGGGCCGGGACCTGCTGCAGGCGGCGCCAACGGGGTACTCCGCCTGGATCACCCACCGAGGGGTGCTGGTGGAGCGCTCGGTGCTCGGCGTCCGCCAGATCGTGCCCGCCACGCTCGGCCTCCGGGACGGATGGACGGTCTACGTGCGCTTCGGCGACGCGCCCGTGCTGGTCGCGTCCGTCGCGGCCCTGCTCGTCGGCTGGTGGCTGGCCGTACGGCCCAGGCGTCCGACCGGTGCGCACGGTCCGACCGACGGAGCGTCCTACTCGTAGTAGCCGGAGTGGATGTACACGCAGGGGATGCCCATGGCGTGGAACATGGCGAAATTGTTGGGGTCGTCCTCGAAGGCCAACCGGAGTTCGAACCCGAAGTGGCGGAGCTCGTCGACCGAGTCGCGCTTGTACCAGGTCACCTGGGAGTAGTCGCCCCGCGCCCGCATCACCAGCAGGTCCCACCGCAGGTCGTAGCGCTCGAGCCAGGCCAGCGTCTGGGGCTGCACCCGCATCGGCCGGCCGGTCAGCAGGATGATCTGGAGCTTCGGGTCGAGGAGCTCGAGCACCCGGGCCAGCTCGCCGATGACGGCGTCCTCGCCGCAGGCGTCGAAGAAGGCGTCCCAGTTGCGCCGGCCCTGCTCGATGAAGTGCTGGCGACCGACGGCATCGGACAGGACACCGTCCATGTCGAAGACCACCGCCTCACCCGGCTGATCGATCCTCCCGTTGCGCCAGGCCCAGTTGCCCGGATCCCCCACGCCGCTACTCCTCGCCCGGCGAGGTGGCCGACAGCCGCCGGATCTCCTCCACCACCGCCGGGTCGGCCAGGGTCGTCGTGTCGCCCAGGACGCGTCCCTCGGCGACGTCGCGCAACAGGCGGCGCATGATCTTGCCGCTCCGGGTCTTCGGGAGCTCGTCGGTGAAGATCACCGTCTTCGGGCGGGCGATCGGGCCGATCTTGCTGGCCACGTGGGCACGGAGTTCCTGGCCCCGCTCGTCGTTGGCCTCGCCGGCGTCGGCCACCAGCGTGACGAAGGCCACGATGGCCTGACCCGTCGTCGGGTCGACCGCCCCCACCACGGCGGACTCGGCCACCAGGTAGTGGTCGACGAGTGCCGACTCGACCTCGGTGGTGGAGATGCGGTGTCCGGACACGTTCATGACGTCGTCCACCCGGCCGAGCAGCCACAGGTAGCCGTCGTCGTCGATCTTGGCGCCGTCGCCCGCGAAGTAGCGGCCGTCGAAGCGGCTCCAGTAGGTGTCCCGGTAGCGCTCCGGATCGCCGTAGATGCCGCGCAGCATCGCCGGCCACGGGGTCGTCAGGGTGAGGTAGCCGCCGCCGTGCTCGATGGCGTGACCTTCCTCGTCGACCACCTCGACCCCGATCCCGGGCAGCGGGAAGGTGGCCGAGCCCGGCTTCGTGGTCGTGATGCCGGGCAGCGGGGCGATCATGATCGCCCCCGTCTCGGTCTGCCACCACGTGTCCACCACCGGACAGTTGCCCCCGCCGATGTGCTCGGCGTACCACATCCATGCCTCAGGGTTGATGGGCTCGCCCACCGACCCGAGCAGGCGCAGGCTCGACAGGTCGTGCTTGGCCGGCTCGTCGGCCCCCCACTTCATGAACGTCCGGATGGCGGTCGGGGCGCAGTAGAGGATGGTCACGCCGTAGCGCTCGACGATCGACCACCAGCGGTCCCGGCCGGGCGCGTCGGGCGTGCCCTCGTACATCACCGACGTCGCACCGTTCGCCAGCGGCCCGTAGACGATGTAGCTGTGTCCGGTCACCCAGCCGATGTCGGCGGCGGCCCAGTAGACGTCCTCGTCGGGGTGCAGGTCGAACACCACCCGGTGGGTGTAGGCCACCTGGGTCAGGTAGCCGCCCGTCGTATGCATGATGCCCTTGGGTGCGGCCGTGGTGCCCGAGGTGTAGAGGATGAACAGCAGGTCCTCGGCGTCCATGTGCTCGGGCTGGCACGCGTCGTCCGGGGCACCGCCGGCAGCCGGGTCCTCGCCCGTCATGAGCTCGTGCCACCAGTGGTCCCTGCCCTCCGTCATGGCGACCGGACCGCCCACCGTGTCGGCGCCCGTCCGCTCCACGACCACGACGTGGTCGACGCACGAGGTCTCGGCCACGGCGACGTCGACGTTGCCCTTCAGGCCGACACCCTGGCCGCGTCGCCAGCCGCCGTCCGCCGTCACCACGACCTTGGCCTCGGCGTCCAGGATCCGGTCGCGCAGGGCGTCCGAGGAGAAGCCGCCGAAGACGACCGAGTGGACCGCCCCGATCCGGGTGCAGGCCAGCATGGTGACGGCCAGCTCGGGCACCATCGGCATGTAGACGGCCACCCGGTCGCCACGACCCACGCCGAGGCCCTTCAGCACGTTGGCGAACCGGCACACCTCGAGGAGCAGGTCGGCGTAGCTGATGGTGCGGGTGTCCCCCGGCTCGCCCTCCCAGTGGAACGCCACCTTGTCGCCCCGGCCGGCGGCCACGTGCCGGTCCAGGCAGTTGTACGAGACGTTCAGCGTGCCGCCGTCGAACCAGCGGGCGAACGGCAGGTCCCAGCTGAGCACGGTGTCCCACGGGCGGAACCAGTCGAGTGCGCCGGCCTGCTGTGCCCAGAAGTCGGGGCCGAGCGAGGCGGCCTCGTCGTAGACGGCGGGGTCGGTGACAACGGCCCGCTCCCGGAAGCCCTCCGGCGGGGGAAACACCCGCTCCTCGGTGAAGTAGTCCTCGATCGTCGGCTCGTTCCTGGGTGCTTCGGACACTGTTCCCCCTTGGCTGCGGACCGTCCGGACTTCGTCCGGCGCGCCAGCTGCCGATACCGGGGACATGTGTCGTCCCAGGTCCCGGCCGTGCGGACGGTGGCTCAACCGCCTCAGCCTAACGCCGGGAGCGCCGTAGACTGGAGGGGCTGTGACCGCGACCACCGACATCGAGGCCCCGGCGGTGGCCCCTTCGGCTCCCGTCGTCGTCGCGCAGCCCGACACCTTCACCCCTGACCCCGGCGGCACACGGGTGCACGTGCCCCTCGGACGCCGCATCATGGTCGTCAGCGATCTTCTGCTCACCCCCGAGGCCACGCCCTCGAGCCTGGCCCTGACGGGTGAGCTGGCCCAGGCCCTCGACACGTGGGACGGACCGGGCATCCTCATCATCGCCGGCAACCTCTTCGACCTGACGGGTTGCGACGACCCGCTGGGCGCAGCGGGCCGTGCCATCGACGCCCACCCGGCACTGGCCCTCGCCTTCCTCCGGTTCCTGCAGGAGGACGAGCGTCGGATCCTCCGCCAACGGGGCACCCACGAGCCCGAGTCCATCGCCGCGGGACCCCGGGTGGACCCCGGCTCGTCCGACGTAGTGGCCACGTTGGCGGCCGCCGGCGTCGAGCACCTCGGCGCCGTCGATCTCCACGTCCAGACCGGCACCGGCCTCCGGGTGGTCCGTGTCGAGCCCGGCGTGCACGTCTACGGCGACGCAACGGACGACGAGCCGACGGCGGACGCCAAGCCGGGCGTGGGCCGGACCGCCGGCCGGCACTGGCGGTCCGTGGCCCAGGAGTCACCCGAGGACGCGCCGTGGCTCGACGGGGCCGATCAGCTGAGCGACCCGTCGAGCCTGACCCGCTTCGTGGTGTCACGCACCCTCTACCGACGCTTCGGCCGCTACGCCTGGTGGCTGCTGGTGCCGTTCGCCGTGGCCATACTGCTGCGGGTGGCCGTCACCCCGTGGGTGCTCAGCCACATCGGTGCAGGCCTGCCGGCCCGGGTGGTGCGCCACGCACACTCCGCCGACCTCAACGACCAGCTCGTCGTGGCCCTCGGCGTCGCGGTCGTGCTCCTCGCCGTCATGGCCGTCGTGCTCGGACTGCTCAGCCGCAGGATGTGGTCGATCCTCGGCGGCGGCGCCCTCAAGGAGGTGCGCACCGAGGCCGGCGCCAACGACACCGCGCGCGACGACGCGCGGCGGGTGGTGGCGCAGGGCTACGCCGGGCTGATCACGGCGGCCACCTTCCGGTCCGAGCTCACCAACCTGGGCACCGGGTTCTACGCCAACGTCGGCGCCACCGCCGAGGTGGTGGCCGAGCACCGCGGCCGGCTCGGCCTGCCGCCCGTGTTCCTGCACAGCCAGTGGGTGAGCTGGGTGGAGATCGAGTCCGGGGCAGAGCTCCACGTCCGCCTGCTCCTGGCCCACAACGAGCTCCCGTCCCCCAGCCGTCTCGAACGGTTGGTCACCCGGCGTCGGGTCGGGGGCTCGCTCCACCCGTCACTGGTCGCCTCCTACCCGGTAGGCGAGTCGTGGCCGCCGGCGCCCGATCTCCGCCAGGCCCATCGCCGAACCCGACGCGTCCGCCGGTGGGGTGCAGGCGCCATCCTCGTGACCGGGATCATCGACCTCCTCGACTCCATCACGCCGCCACTGCGCGGCCGCCTCCACGCCGTCGAGGAGTACCTGCCCCTCCGGGCGAGCGTGGCCGCCGGCGCACTCGTGGCCCTGGCCGGCCTGGCCCTCATCGCCCTCGGTCGCGGCGTCCTGCGGGGTCAGCGCCGCGCCTGGCGGGTGGCCGTCGTGCTCCTGGCCGGCACCATCCTCCTCCACCTCGTGGCCGGGGCCGACATCGAGGAGTCGCTCATCGCCGGGCTGGTGCTGACGTTCCTGGTGGTCAACCGCAAGGAGTTCCAGGCCGCCTCCGACGCCACATCGGTCCGCTCCGCCCTCTTCACCCTGGCCGGGGTGGCCCTGGGGGTGGCCGTCGTCGCCACCGTGTCGCTCGAGCTGTTCAGCCACATCCGCCACCACCCGCATGACGTGCTGCCGTGGTGGACGACGTTCTGGGCCGTGTCCGAGCGGTTCGTCGGGATCACCACGATCGACCTCCCGGAACGGCCGGACCGCTTCATCACCCCGGCCCTGCTCGCCATCGGGCTGAGCCTGGCCGCCATCACCCTCTTCCTGCTCACCCGCCCGGTCGTCGACCGCCGACTGGGCTCGGGGCGGGCGGCCGAGTTCCGGGCCCGCGACATCGTGCGCCGTCACGGCTCGTCCACACTCGACTACTTCGCCCTGCGGTCCGACAAGAAGTGGTTCTTCCACCGCGACAGCCTCGTGGCCTACGCCGTCTACGGGGGTGTGTGTCTCATCTCCCCCGATCCCATCGGCCCCCGCAACGAGCGCGAGCAGGTGTGGGGCGCCTTCCGTGCCTTCGCCGACGCACACGGGTGGACCACTGCGGTGATGGGAGCGGGCGAGGACTGGCTCCCCACCTACCGCGACTCGGGCATGCACAACATCTACCTCGGCGACGAGGCCGTGGTGCGGGTGCAGGAGTTCAGCTTGGCGGGCAAGCACATGAAGGGGCTCCGACAGGCCCACAACCGCATCAAGAAGTACGGCTACACCGTCACGTTCCACGACCCGTCCCACATCGACCCGTCCCTCATCGACGAGCTGACCGATCTCATGCGCCTGTCGCGCCAGGGAGAGCACGAGCGGGGGTTCTCGATGATGCTGGGTCGGGTCTTCGACCCGCGCGACACCGGGCTCCTGCTGACCGTGGTGCGCACCCCCGAGGGCAAGGCCGCCGCCATGTGCCAGTTCGTGCCGTCGACCGGCATCAACGGCTACTCCCTCGACCTCATGCGACGCGACCCGGGCGACCATCCGAACGGGTTGCTCGACTTCGCCCTCTGCTCGACCATCGAGCACATGGCCGCAGGCGGCTTCGAGGGGCTCAGCCTCAACTTCGCAGCCATGCGCTCCACGCTGGCCGGCGAGAAGGGCGACGGCACCGTGCAGCGTGCCGAGCGCTGGTTCCTCAAGCGGCTGTCCAACTTCGCCCAGATCGAGTCGCTGTGGAAGTTCAACGCCAAGTACGAGCCGGAGTGGCTCCCCCGCTACGTCGTCTTCGATACGGCGGAGCACCTGGTGCCGGTGGTGATGTCCATCCTGCGGGCCGAGTCGCTGTGGGAGATCCCGGTCCTCGGCCGGATCCTCGCCGCAGGCGCCGAGAAGCGGATGCTGGCTGCCCAGGCGGAAACCGACGAGTTCCTGGCCTCCATCGTCCGGTGGGACGAGGACGGCGTGCAGGTGCCGGGGGCGGACGGGCCGGTCACCCGTGCCCAGGAGACCGCCGGGCCGACGTCGGTGCAGACCCAGGACTGACGCGGCCGCCGGCACGGCCCACGGGCGTCACCGGGCCTCGGGCAGCCCCATCGGATTCGGGTAGTGGATGACGCCGGCCGAGTGCACCGCTGCCGCCACGGCCGCCAGTCCACGGTGGAGCGACTCGCCGTCGGTGCCCTGTGCCCGACCCGTCACCATGCCGGCCAGGTCGTCGGTCGTCGCCTCGACCCACCGGCGCAACTCGATCCCGGCGTCCGTCGCCACGTCGCCCTCCACGAGGCCGCGCCGCTCGAGCCGCTCACGGGCGTAGGCCCACTCGCCGGCAGACCACCCCCGCGACCGCTGCAGCAGGTCGGCGGGCGGCCCGCCGGCGGCGGCAAACAGCACGAGCGCCTCGCACCCGTCGAGACCCGCCGCGGTGAGCGCGGCCACATGGCCGTCACCCCGGTGCTCGCGTAGGCAGGAGCACCAGTACCAGAGCGCCTCGACGGGATCGTCCGGCTCCCCCGTGGCCCGGGTGGTGGCGAAGAGCGGTCGGCCGGCATCGGGTACCCCGGCGAGCAGCTGTCGCAGCCCCGGAACCAACGTCCGGGCGGTCGTCACCACCGCCGGATCGACCCTGCGCAGCGTCGATGCCGCCGCGTTCGTCCGCGTCGCCCAGACGTCCGCCGGCGACGCCAGCGACCAGGCGTCGGGCAGGACGCGGGCCACCCGGTCGGGATGGAAGTTGAAGAACGTCGCGGTCACCACGTCGGGACCGACGGCGCCGAACGGGGCGGCCCGACCGGCGAAGTACCCCATCCAGAAGCCCCGGAACCCGAGCCCGTCCATGGCCGCCAGGCACTCCGGATCGAAGTAGACGACGGCGTGCACCGGTTCGACGGCCAGCCACCAGTCGCGAGGGGACGGCAGGGTCACCGCGTCGTCACCAGGTCAGGAGACGGCAGCCCCGGTCGGGACGCCGGTGTCGCTCGGCGGTCCACCCTCCGGAGGTGTCGTCGCGGACCCGGGCGAGGTCCGCCCGTACACGCCGACGACGATCACGAAGAGGAAGGTGACCAGGAGCACGATGAGGGCCACCTTGACCGTCGGCTGGTTCCACAGGACGAGCACCAGCAGGCCCACGCCGAGGGCGAGCCATTGGAAGGCCCGGCGGTGGGCGGCGACCACGTCGTGGGCCGGGCCCGAGGTCAGCCAGGTCGGCGCGGTGCGATTCGACCACCACCGGCGGACCGGGCCGAGGCCGACGACGAAGGCGACCAGGGCGACGACCGCGGCGAGGATCAGCAGTGTCCGTACCGAGTCGAGGAGCGAGGCGTCGACCGTGTCGATGACGGCCGCGGTCGCGTCCTTCGACTGGCCCGGCAGGAGCGACGCGAGGTACTGGTTCCGCCCGACGTTCGCCGCGATGAGCAGGACCGCCATCGAGACCGCCAGACCGGCTGCCGCGTGCACGAGGCCCCGCCTCCGGTCACGGGCCAGGACGACCGAGACGGCGAACAGCAGGAGCGACACGATCGGGAGCACCAGCGCCAGGCTGTTCAGGAACTTGACCCACCGCTGCAGCTTCAGCAGCTGCTTGGACTGGAAGAGGACGTAGGGTGCCCCGTTGTACTGCGGCACCTTGTTGAACACCGAGAGGCCGTGCTGGGCCAGTACCTGCTTGGCCTTGGTCTCCACCTGGGTGAGGTTGACCGTGACCTGGCCGTTGGCGGCGGACAGGGCACCGACCTTCTGTCCGGTCAGCAGGTTGTCGAGCTGCTGGTGTGACTGGCGCAGCGCCTGCTCCCACAGCTTCTGGAACTGGGAGCTCTGCACCAACTTGAGCGTGATGGAGTAGGTGGCGGACTTGACTGACGAGGTGATGGGATCGGCCAGGAAGTCGGCCCGGGCGGGCAACGCGTTCTTGACCCGCTGCTCGAGGTCGGTCTGCTGCACCAGGCTGTTCGACACCTTCGTGGCGACCGCAGTCTGCACCGCCGGGTCCGAGGCCAACGGGGCCAGCGTGGAGACGAAGGTGTCGGTGTTGAGCAGCTGGTTCCGGGCGTAGACCACGACCACCGACGTGATGGCGAGGAGGCAGGCCAGCACCAGGAGTACCCACGCCCCGATGGTGCGGCCACGCTTCTTCTGACCCTTCGCCTCGAGCTCGTGTCGGAGCTCCTCGTTCTCGTGCTCGAGCGCCTCGTTCTCCTTGGTCAGCTCGAGGGGCTCGACGAGGTCGGGCGCTCCGTCCTGGCCGTCCGACGGGGGTTCGGTGGTCACGCGGACACTGTACCGGCGGGCTCCGGCGCCACCGGGGACACCGGGGACACGCGGCCGACCCGACGGGGTGCCAGCAACCTTCGGTGCCGCGGGCCACGGGCCGGGACGCGGCGGTGGCCGCCCCCGTGCGCTCGGCACAGGAGGCGGCCACCGGGCCGTCAGATCGTTGGAGCCTCAGGCGAGAATCTTCGCCTTCTGGGCCTCGAACTCGGCCTCGCTGATCACGCCCTTCTGCTTGAGGTCGGCCAGCTTGGCCAGGTCGTCGGCCGTGCTGCCCGAACCTGCGGCCTGCTTGACGTAGGTGTCGAAGGCCTTCTGCTGCTGGACCGCCTGCTCGGCGGCGCGCTCGTGCATCTTGCCGCCACGGGCGATGAGGTAGATCAGCACGCCGAGGAACGGCAGGATGATGATGAAGAGCACCCACAGGGCCTTGACGCCACCGCTCAGGTCATGGCTCCGGAAGACGTCCATGAACACGGCGATGAGCAGCCAGATCCAGAGGACGAACACGAAGAACATGAACATCGTCCAAATGAGATCGAGGATCGGGTAGTTGTAGGCGAGCATGCGGCGGTACTCCTTACGCGGTCTTGAACGCTGCACGGGGTCCGGCAGCAGCACTCACCCTATCCGGCGCTGCACGGCCGTTCGGTGACCGCGCCGGCCTGCAACTGTGGTGCAACACTCCGGCGCGTCCGGGACGACCTAGTCTCCTCCTTGTCCATCTCGGCGGAGGAGAGCCGTGTTCTACATCATCATCTTCGGGGGCCTCGCCATCGTGCTGGTGGTCGCCTTCTTCATGAAATGGAGCCGGCGCAACAGCTGGCCCGACGATGAGTGACACCGGGGCCGTTCCCCCGGCCGGATCGACGACCACGGCACCTCCTGCGGCACCCACTGCACCGGCCACCCCCGCAGACCCGATGGAGCTGCTCAAGTCGAAGAGCTACATCCAGCTCCTCGTGCTCGCCGCCGTCATCGGCGTGCCCGTGTCGGCCGTCGCCTACTTCTACCTGGCGCTGGTCGGCCATCTCCAGACCTGGATCTACCAGTCGCTACCCAGTGGCCTGGGCTTCCACGGCACACCGGTGTGGTGGCCCGTCCCGATCCTGCTGGTGGCCGGCGTCCTGGTGGCCGCCACCATCTCCTACCTGCCGGGAACCTCGGGACACGAACCGGCGAACGGCTTCCAGACGGGCGGCGGTGCCCCGACCGCCGCGGAACTGCCGGGCGTGGTCCTCGCCTCGCTCGCCACCCTGGCCCTCGGCGTGGTCCTCGGACCCGAAGCGCCGCTGATCGCCATCGGTGGCGGACTGGGCGCGCTGGCCGTCAAGCTCGCCGCCAAGGACGCACCCCCGATGGCCGGCACGGTGATGGCGGCGGCAGGCAGCTTCGCGGCCATCAGCACTCTGCTCGGCTCGCCGATCATCGGCGCCTTCCTCCTCATGGAGGCGGGCGGTCTCGGTGGGCCGCTGCTCGGACTGGTGCTCGTCCCGGGGCTGCTGGCCGCCGGCATCGGCACACTCATCTTCGTCGGCCTGGACAACCTGACCGGGCTCGGCACCTTCTCGCTCGCCATTCCGGGCCTGCCCACCTTCAGCCACCCGACCGTCGCGCTGTTCCTGTGGGCCCTCGCCATCGGCGTGGTCGCTGTGCTCGTCGGCACCACCATCCGGCTGACGTCGCTGGCCCTCCTGGCCGTCGTCGTGCGGCACCGCATGGCGTGGACCCCGGTGATCGGCCTCGCGGTGGCCGGGGTGGCCGTCGGCTTTGCCGAACTCACCCATCGGAGCGCCGAGACGGTGCTGTTCTCCGGCCAGTCCGCGCTGCCCGACCTCGTCCTCAAGGCCTCGACCTGGACGGTGGGTGCGCTCGTGGTCCTGGCCATCGCCAAATCGATCGCCTATGCCTTCTCGCTGTCCGCGTTCCGCGGTGGCCCCATCTTCCCGGCCGTGTTCATCGGCGCCGCCATCGGGGTCGCCGGTTCCCACCTGCCCGGGCTGGTGCTGGTGCCGGCGGTGGCCATGGGGATCGGGGCCATGGCCACCGTGATGCTGAAACTGCCCCTGACCTCGACCCTGCTCGCCATCCTGCTGTTCTCGAGCGATGGACTCAGCGTGACCCCGTTGGTCATCGTGGCCGTCGTCGTCGCCTACGTGCTCAGCGCCCGGATGCCCCAGCTCCCCGCTGAGCTGCGCCGCGGTCGTCAGGCGCCTGACGACGCACCAGCACCGGCGGCGGCCTGACAGGGGTGGGTCGCGCACTGCTGCTCGCATCGTCGTCAACGGGCGGCTCACCCGGTTGGCTGAAGATCGCCGCCATCGTGGTCGGCCTCGTCATCATCGGCGCAGTGCTGGTGTCGGCCGTCGAGACGGTGGTGCTCCCCCGCAACAGCTTCACCAGGATCACCCGGGCCACGTTCGCGGTGACCAACCGCCTGCTGGTCCACCGGTGGCGCAGCCAGGACTGGGCCGACAACCTCCGTGGCCTCTACGGCCCGGTGGCGCTGGTGAGCCTGCCACTGGTATGGATGCTCACGGTCATCGTCGGGTTCACCCTGCTCTTCTGGGGGATCGACGCCGGCACGCTCGAGCGCTCCTTCGAGATCAGCGGCTCGTCGGTGACGACGCTGGGGTTCGCCGCCCCGACGGGCGGGCCGCGCACGTGGGTGGCCTTCATCGAGGCCATCATCGGGCTGGGTCTGGTGGCCCTGCTCATCAGCTACCTCCCCACCATCTATGCGGCCCACCGCGACCGCGAAAAGGGCATCACCACGCTGCAACCGTTCACCGGGATTCCGGCATCGGGCGTCGACCTGCTCGCCACCCTCCATGCCTTCGACGCGCTGGACAATCCCGAGCTGTGGCGTTCGGCGACGTCCTGGCTCCTGGAACTCGACCAGACCCACTGCTCGTTCCCGGCCCTCTGCTACTTCCCCGAAACCAGCAGCGACCAGTCCTGGGTGGCCTCGGTGGGCGCGCTCCTCGATGCCGGGGTGCTGCTGTTGTCCGGAGAGCCACTGTCGTTGACCGACGACACGCCGAGTCGGCACCAGGGCCCGATGCTCATGCTCGCCCACGGCATCCCCACCATCTCGGAGATCGGCCTAGCCGCAGGTCTGCCCATCCCCCCACCCGTCCGGCTGGCCCAACTGATCCCCGATCAGGCGCAGCCGCCACCCGCCATCTCGGTGACCCGGGCGGAGTTCGAGGCGGCCATCGACCGTCTGGCCGACGTCATCCCCGCGGCGGCGGCCGACCGCGACGGGGCCTGGCGCCGGTTCGCCTGGGCCCGTTCCTCCTACGACCAGGCGCTGCGCGGCCTGGCCGGCCTCACACTGGCGACACCTGCCCCCTGGACGACCGACCGCCCGGCGGTCGTGGGCCGGCCACGCCTCGTCACCAACAAGCCCATCAAGGTGGACTGGAGCCTGCCGGACCACACCTGAGGTGTCCGCACCACCCGGTGCGCCTGGCGGGGAACGAGTGTCCAGCTGCCGGTCACCCGGTCATCCAGCGCCGCTGCATTATGTTGTCAGGTGATCAACAACCTCCAAGGAGAACCTCTCATGCTTGCGTACACCTATCCCCTAGCCGACCTGTTCGGCACCATGCTCGGCATCTTCGTCTTCCTCATCTGGTTCTGGCTGCTCGTCATCATCTTCGGCGACATCTTCCGCAGCCATGACATGAGTGGTGGCGTGAAGGCACTCTGGGTGCTGTTCGTCATCATCCTGCCGTTCCTCGGCATCCTCGTGTACCTCATCGCCCGCGGCGGCAAGATGCACGAGCGCGCCGAGCAGGCGGCCAAGCAGCAGCAGGAGGCGTTCGACAGCTACGTCAAGCAGACCGCCGGTGGCGCCAGCAACGTCGACCAGCTGTCCAAGCTGGCCGACCTGAAGCAGAGCGGTGCCATCACCGACGCCGAGTTCGAGGCCCAGAAGGCCAAGCTCCTCAGCTGACCCATGCCGTCCGGGGAATGTCCCGGACGACGACCACATCGCGGACGAACGGGCCCTCCACGGGCCCGTTCGTCGCGTCCGTCACCGACCTCCGCTCACAGGTGGCTGAAGCCGCCCGACTCCTCGGGGGTCATGGCCACCGACACCGGGTGCTTGTCGAAGTGGGCGATGGACTCCTTGATGTCGTTCATCAGCAGGAACGCCAGGTCGCGGCTCACACCCTGGCGAACCAGGATCCGCTGGACCGAGATGTCCGACACCGACCCGGTCAGCGGATAGGCCGGCACCTGCCACCCCTTCACCCGCAGGCGGTCCGCCACGTCGTAGAGGGTGTAGCCGGGGTCTTCGCCCTCGATGATCCGCCAGGCCACGGACGGGATCCCGGTCAGCGGGTTCCCGTCGCACAGCAGCTCGAACGGTCCGAGCTTCACGATCTCGTCGGCGAGGAACTTGGCCGTCTCGTAACAGGAGTCCTGGATGTCCTTGTACCCCGCACGGCCCAGGCGCACGAAGTTGTAGTACTGCGCCACGATCTGTCCTGCCGGACGCGAGAAGTTGATCTGGAACACGGGCATGTCGCCGCCGAGGTAGGTGACGTGGAAGATCAGGTCGTCGGGCAGGTCGTCCGCGTGCCGCCACAGCACCCAGCCGACACCGAGGGGCGCCAACCCGAACTTGTGTCCGGACGTCGAGATCGACTTCACCCGCTCGATGCGGAAGTCCCACACCAGGTCGGGGGCGCAGAACGGCCCGAGGAAGGCGCCCGACGCACCGTCCACGTGGATGTCGATGTCGAGGCCGGTGTCCTCGGCCAGCTTGTCGAGGGCTGCCGCCAGCTCGGCAACCGGCTCGTAGACACCGGTGTAGGTCACACCGAAGGTCGGGACCACCATGATCGTGTTCTCGTCGACCTGGGCGAGCATCTGCTCGGCGTCCATGCAGTACCTGCCGGGGGACATCGGGATCTCCCGGATCTCCACGTCCCAGTACTTGGCGAACTTGTGCCAGACGACCTGGACGGGGCCGCAGACGAAGTTGGGTGAGTCGGTGGGCTTGCCGTCAGCCTTGCGCTTGGCGCGCCACCGCCACAGCGCGGCCATGCCGCCCAGCATGCAGGCCTCCGAGGAACCGATGGCCGAGCAACCCACTGCACCGCCCTCGTCCGGAGCGTTCCACAGGTCGGCCAGCATCTGCACGCAGCGGCGCTCGATCTCGGCGGTCTGGGGGTACTCGTCCTTGTCGATCATGTTCTTGTTGATCGACAGGTCCATCAGCTGGTGGACCTCGTCCTCCTCCCAGGTCTGGCAGAAGGTGGCGAGGTTCTGGCGCGCGTTGCCGTCCAGCAGGAGTTCGTCCGAGATCGCCTGGAAAGCGTCTTCCCTGCGCATCTCGTCCTTGGGGAAGAGGTGGGACGGGAGCGTCGTGACCAGGTCCTTGCCTGCGTAGACCGAGTCCAGGAACTCGCTGCGGATCGATTCGTGCTTGTGCAGGGGCATGCAACGGAGAGTAGTCCCGCGCCACCGCTCCCGCCTGGCCCCTTCGGTGTCCGGACAGCGCCGGGCACCTGGTTAGACGTCGCTGATGGCGTGGATCTTGTTGGTGGCGATGGCGAACTTGAGGGCCTGGTGGTCGAGCTCGTTCTGGTCGGCGTAGGCCGACGCGAACCGACACATGGCCTCGTCGAACCGGGTGCCGGCGCCGAGGTAGGAACCGACGGCGACGGCGTCGCCCGAGCGGGCGTGGCCGAGGGCCAGCACCCAGCCGCACATCTGGGCGTAGACCTCGAAGGTGGCCGGCGTCATGGTGTCGATGTCGGGGGACAGCTTCCAGTCCCACATCTGGCGGAAGTAGAAGTCGCGGGTGACCCCGTCGATGCCGCGCAGGGTGTCCCAGCCGAGGAAGATGTCGCTGGCGCTCTGGACGAGGCGCTGGCCCTCGACCACCCGCTCGCCCATGTTGGCGAACTCGCTCGACTGGAGGAACGGCTCGGCCACCGAGTGCTCGGCCTCCTTGATCTGGAGCACCAGCGGGTCCCCCTCGTCGCGGCCGATGAAGAGGGCCACCCAGCAGCGGGTCCCGACCGAGCCGACGCCGACGACCTTGCGTGCCAGGTCGGTGAACCTGTAGCGACTGAGTAGCTGCTGGCGGTCCCCGGTCAGCGTGACGCGGTAGCCATCGAGGGCGGCCACGAGGCTGTCGATGGTCTCGGCCTCGTGGCCGGCCTCGACAAGGTCGTCGATGGGGGTGAGCAGGGGCGGGTCGGCACGGAAGTGCAGCTTGCCGTCCCGCTCCTCGGTCAGGCGGGCCACGGCCTTCAGGTGGTCCTTGGTGTGGGCCTTCTCCACCCGCTTCTGGAACCCCTCGATGACGGTCTGGCCGGCCTCCGTCCCCCACCGGTCCAGCAGGGTGGCGGCATCGAGCCGCAGGTACCAGACGTCGAGCTGGCGCATGCCACCGAAGTCCCGGATCGCCTCGCGGTAGCCCCTCGACGACAGGCCCACCAGCTTCGTGCGCAGGGCGTCGTCGAAACCCCGGCTGCGGGCGGCCACCTCGATGCTGGCGGCCAGGCGCTTCAGGTCCCACTCGAACGGCCCTGGCAGCGTCTCGTCGAAGTCGTTGACGTCGAAGATCATGTCCCGTTCCGGCGTGGCGAAGCCGCCGAAGTTCACCAGGTGGGCGTCACCGCAGAGCTGGACGTCGAGGTGGGAGTGGACCTCGTGGGCCAGATCGGCGGCCATGACGGCGGCCGCACCCCGGAAGAAGGCGAACGGCGACGCGGCCATACGCCCGTAGCGGATGGGCACCAGGTCGGGGACCCGGGTCGTGGCCTGGAGGGCCAGGATCTCGAGCGGGTCGGTACGGTCGGCCGGCGGGACCCAGTCACCGTGCTTCGAGCGGGGTACGAGCTCGCGCGCCTTGCGTCCGTGGGCTGCTCGTTCCTCGGGAGTCTCCATGCTCATGGGCCCATCATTCCACCCGGCCCCGGTCGACGACGACTGGTTCGGGCTCAGGCCCTGCCTGGTAGCCGGACGGGCTAGCGCTGCTTCTTGCGTCGCTTGCCGATTGCGATGATCAACCGGTCGACCAGCACGCCCAGCAGGGCCGCCACGAGGATCACCCAGATCAGGCTCGTGGTGGCGTGGCCGAAGATGTAGTTGACCCTGACGTCGTTCGAATTCCCGACGACGAAGGCGATCAGAAGCACCAACCCGGCCGCCCCGATGACCAGACGGGCGATCTCCCGGACGTCCCGCTTTGCGGCGGACGTTCCCTCGGGTCGGTCTGGTGCCTGTGCCATGCCGTCATCCTCCGAGTGTTGGCCGCCGTGGTCGACAGTACCGCTGCGGCCGGGCCTCCTGCGGGATCACGCCGTCCAGGCCGTGCGGCCCCGGCGGCGCGGTCAACGCAGCAGCAGCAGTGTGGCCTGGTGGGCGAAGTCGATGACCGGCCCGGGAATGATGCCGAACACCACGCTGAACGCCACGCACGTCCCCACCGCCACCGCCGTCAGCGGCGGCACGGGCACCGGACCGCGTGCCTCGACCTCGGCCGACGGTGCGGCATCGGTCAGCACCTGGAGGCCGACCACCGGCTGGCTGCCGTCGGCGCGGTCGGTGGCGGCCGGCGTCGTACCGTCCGCCGTGGGTGCCGTGTCGGGCAGGTTGCCATCGAGCGGATCGCCCGACGCCCCGACCGGCGAGAACATGGTCGCGGCCAGGCGCAGGTAGAAGAAGGCGGCCACCGCAGCCGACGCCATGGCCACCGTTGCGAGGCCGTAGCCCTGGACGGACACGGACGCCTCGATGACGCCCAGCTTCGCCAGGAACCCGGTGGTGAACGGTGCGCCGGCCTGGCCGAGCAGGAGCACCACGAAGGCCAGGGCCAGGAGCGGCTGGCGCTTGGCTAGGCCCCGGTAGTCGGTCAGCTGTGAACGGGTGTCGCCCGGGCCGGCCACCACGCTGATGACGGCGAAGGAACCGATGACCAGGAACATGTAGGTGAACAGGTAGTACAGCGAGGCCGACACGCCGCGGGCCGTGCACGCCTCCACGCCGAGCAGGATGAAGCCGACGTGATTGATGGACGAGTACGCCATCATGCGCTTCACGTCCCGCTGGTTCAGCGCCACCACGGCGCCGAGCACCAGGCTGAGCAGGGCCAGGATCCACACGACCGGCTGCCAGTCGACCCGAACGGTCGGGAACGACGTCACGAAGATCCGCAGCAGTGCGGCAAAGGCACCGGCCTTGGCCACGGCCGCCATGAAGCCGGCGACCGGCGAGGGCGAGCCCTCGTAGACGTCGGGCGACCACATGTGGAACGGCACCGCTGCGACCTTGAAGCCGAAGCCCACCAGCAGGAGGGCGAGGCCCCCGAGCAGCACACCGTTGTGGACGATGATGTTGCGCGACAGGTAGTTGGCGATCTGCACCAGGTTGGTCGTGCCGGTGGCGCCGTAGGTGAGGGCGATGCCGTAGAGGAAGACGGCCGACGAGAACCCGCCGAGCACGAAGTACTTGAGCGCCGCCTCACCCGACTCGGCCCGCTTGTGGTTGAAGGCCGCCAGCACGTAGAGCGCGATCGACAGGATCTCGAGGCCCAGGAACACCACGATCAGGTCGTTGGCCGCGCCCATCATCATCGCCCCGGAAGCCGAGACCATGGCGAGGACGAGGTACTCCGGGCCCTCGATGCCTTCGCGCCGCAGGTAGCCGTCGCCGACCAGCGCGGTCAGCAGCATGGCGATCGACACGGTCACCTGGATGAAGACGTCGAAGCCGTCGTAGGCGATGGCCCCGGCGATGGTGACCGACGGGCCGTGGGTGGCCACGTGGTCCCACTGCACCAGGGCGGCGACGAGGGCAGCCAGCGACACCACGACGGCGGCCACGGTGCCGGCCCGCACGTCCATGATCCGCTTGAACAGCGACGACACGAGCATCAGCAGGAGCGCCCCACCCAGCATGATCAGCATGGGAAGGATGCTCAGGTAGTCGACGTGGGGCACGTGGATCGTCGGTGCCGCCGCCGTGGCGAGGAGGGTGGTCACTTCGAGGCCCCCTTCAACGCCGTCGGCGCCCCCGGCGACACCGATGCGAGGACCGAACAGGACACGTGCACGCCGTTGAGCGAGCACGGTGCCTTGGCCGCGACCGCAGGCCGCAGGTCGGCCGGGACCGGGGTGTTGGTCACCTGGTCCACGTGGATGACCAGGCGGTTGACCGACGGGGTGATGCGGTCGAGCACCGGCTTCGGGAACACGCCGAGCAAGACGATGAGGACGATGAGCGGGGCGACGATGAGGCGCTGGTTGATCGTGAGGTCGGCGGTCGCCGCGTCCTCCTCGGTCGGCTCGCCGTGGAAGACCTGCTGGTAGCCCCAGAGCAGGTAGACGGCGGCGATCACCACGCCGGCAGTGGCGACGACCGCCCACCAGCGGTGGGCCACGAACGTGCCGATGAGGATCAGGAACTCACCGACGAAGCCGTTGAGGCCGGGCACGCCGATCGAGGCCATCATGGCCAGGGTGAACACGCCGGCCAGCACCGGGGCGGGCGATTGGAGGCCCTTGAGCGAGCCGATCTGCCAGGTCCGGCGGCGCTCGTAGATCCAGCCCACCAGGATGAACAGCGTGGCGATGACGAGGCCGTGGTTGACCATCTGCAGCACGCCGCCGCTCAGCCCCTGGCTGTTGAGGGCGAAGGTGCCGAGAGCGATGAAGCCGATCTGGGCGAGCGACGAGTAGGCCAGCAGGCGCTTGAGGTCGCGCTGGGCGCACGCCACCAGGGCGCCGTAGACGATCCCGATGGTCGCCAGGGTGAGCAGGATCGGGGCCAGGGTCCGACTCGCCTGGGGGAACAGGTTGAGGTCGAAGCGGATGATCCCGTAGGTGCCGAGCTTGGCCATGATCGCCACCAACAGGATGGCGCCGGCTGTCGGGGCCTCGGAGTACGCGTCGGGCGACCACGTGTGGAACGGGAAGATCGGGGCCTTCACGGCGAAAGCGGCGGTGAAGGCACAGAACAGCAGCACGCCCTCGGTGCCCGACAGGTGCGTGTGCATGAGCGCCGGCAACTCGAAGGTCAGCACACCGGTCTGGGACTGGTGGATGAACGCGATCGCCACGATGCCCACCAGGAGGAAGGCCGAGCCGGCGAACGTGTACACGAAGAACTTAATCGCCGCGTACCCCCGGCGGGCGAAGCCCCACCCGCCGATGAGGAAGTACGAGGGCACCAGGGTCAGCTCGAAGAACAGGAAGAAGAGGATCAGGTCGAGGGAGACGAAGCTCCCCATGCACGCCGACTCGAGCAGCAGCACCCAGGCCACGAACGACCGGGTGTCGCGCCGGGCCCGGGCCCCCAGCATGGTGAGGGGGAAGAGCACGGCCGTCAGCACCACCAGGAAGAGCGAGATGCCGTCGATCCCGAGAGACCAGTGGATGCCGAGCCCGGTGGCCCAGTTGTGGTCGCTCACCATCTGGTAGCTGCCGACGCCGGACTTGAAGACGACCAGGACGGCTGCGGCCACGGCCAGGGTGACGACGGTCACGACGATGCCGAGCGCCTCGTGGAACCAGGTGGCCACGGCCTTCTTCGGCACGATCGCCACCACGGCGGCGCCCACCGCGGGCACCAGCACCAGGGAGGTCAGGTAGGGGAACGTCACTGCGGTCATCAGCCCCACCACATCCTCGTCAGCATGAACCCGAGGATCACCACGGCACCGAACATGATGCCGACCAGGTAGTTGCGGACATAGCCGGTCTGGGTGCGGCGCAGCAGCGAGCCGGAGCCGCGGAACGCCCCGGCCACTCCGTTGACGGCGCCGTCGATGATCTTGGGGTCGACCACGTCGGCGCAGAAGGCGGCCAGGCGCTCGCTCGGACGGCCGAACACGGTGTCGTAGAGCTCGTTGATGTACCAGGCTCCCCGCAGGAACGACGCCTCGAGGGCGGGGCGCTCCGACCTGGTCGACCAGAGGCGCAGGCCGATGAGGACGAAGAGGACGGCGACGACGCCGTCGACGACGGCCAGGACCCACAGCGCGGACGACGACAGGTTGTTGTGGAACAGGTTCGCGCCGAACACCGGATCGACCCAGTTGGCCAGCGAGAACCGGCTGCCCGAGATGGCCATCACGCCGGCCACCGCGGCGAAGAACGAGAGGATCCACAGCGGCACCGTCATGATCCACGGCGACTCGTGCGGCTCCGACGAGTGACCGTCGGCGTGGTGGGCGTACGCCGCGTCCGGCGTCGGGCCGCCGTCGGCCCCCGCCCAGCGGTCCTTGCCGAAGAAGGCGAGGCCGGTCAGTCGGCTCATGTAGTACGCGGTCAGGGCGGCGGTCACGATGCCGACCGCCCACAGTGCCGGGTGGGCCGCCCAGGTGTTGTCCAGGATGTCCCCCTTGGCCCAGAAGCCTGAGAGCGGCGGCACGGCGGCGATGCAGAGCCAGCCGATGGCGAAGGTGATGAAGGTGATGGGCAGGTAGGCCCGTAGGTTGCCCATGCGCTTCAGGTCCTGCTCGTCGTGCAGGCCGTGGATGACCGAGCCGGCGCCGAGGAAGAGCAGGCCCTTGAAGAAGGCGTGGGCCACCATCAGGAAGATGGCCGCCGTGTAGGCGCCGCACCCGATGGCCAAGAACATGTAGCCCAGCTGCGAGACCGTCGAGTAGGCCAGCACCTTCTTGATGTCCTGCTGGGCACAGGCGATGGTGGCGGCCACGAAGGCGGTGGCGGCGCCGACGATGGCGATCGTCAGCTCCGCCGAGGGCGACGCGTGCAGCAGCGGGTTGACCCGGCACAGCAGGTACACGCCGGCCGTGACCATGGTGGCGGCGTGGATGAGCGCGGACACCGGGGTCGGGCCCTCCATGGCGTCGGCCAGCCACGGGAACAGCGGGATCTGCGCCGACTTGCCCATCACGCCCACGAGTAGGAGGAGGCAGATGGCCGTGATGTTGGCCGAGCCGATCTTGTCGATGTTGGCGAAGATGGCCTGGTAGTCGAACGTGTGGACCTTCGACCACACGAGGAAGATGGCCAGGAGGAAGCCGACGTCACCGATGCGGTTGTAGACGAAGGCCTTCTTGCCGGCACTGGCCGCCGAGTCCCGGGTGAACCAGAACGAGACGAGCCAGTACGAACAGGTGCCGACCCCCTCCCAGCCCACGAACGTGACCAGCAGGTTCGACCCGAGCACCAGGATCAGCATCGAGGCAACGAACAGGTTCATGTAGAGGAAGAACTTGGGGAAGTCCTTGTCGCCCTTCATGTACCCGATCGAGTACAGGTGGATGAGGGAGCTGATGCCGGTGATGAACAGCACCATCGTCATCGACAGCGGGTCGACGTACAGGCCGGCGTGGACCTGCAGGCGGTCCACCGGGATCCATGTCCACAGGTTCTGACCGTACGAGCGGACCGGCGCGTCCACCCCGAGGAGCGACAGGTAGACCCCGACGGACACCACGAACGAGGCGCCCACGGCGATCGTGGCGAGCCAGCCCGCCGCGGGGTCGCCCAGCCGCCGCCCGGCGGCCAGGAGGATGCCGAAGCCGACCAGTGGCAGCAGGATGATCAGGTAGGTCAGGTGGAGCATCGCCCGGTCAGCCCTTCATCAGATGCAGGTCGTCGGCGTTGGCGCTGGCCCGGCGCCGGAAGATGGCCACCACGATGCCGAGGCCGACCACGACCTCGGCAGCCGCGACCACCAGTACGAAGAACACCAGCACCTGGCCGCCGATGTCGTGGAGGGTCCGGGCGAATGTCACGAAGGCCAGGTTGGCGGCGTTGAGCATCAGCTCGACACACATGAACATGATCAGCACGTTGCGGCGCACGAGCACACCGATGGTGCCGATGGCGAAGAGCACGGTGCTGAGGCCGAGGTACCAGCCGGGGCTGACGCTCATGCGTCCACCTCCGCGTCCTCGGCGGCGTCGTTGGCGTCGTCCGCCTTGTCGCCCGTGGCGACGTCCGCCGCCGCGCCGGTCGGTGCCGTCGGTGCACCCGGGGTGCGGTCGATCACCGGCTCGTCGAGCGGGGTCTCGTCGACGGCCTCGTCACTCGTGGCGGCCGGCGGTCGCCGGGCCAGGACCACGGCGCCGACCACGGCGATGATCAGCAGCGCCGAAGTGGCCTCGAATGGGAACAGGTAGGTCGTGTAGAGCGACTTGCCGAGCAGGTTGACGTTGGGTGCGCCGGTGTCGCTGCCGGCCACGGACGGCTGGCCGGTCGTCCACTTGGAGATCTGCCCGAGGAGCAGCAGCCCGGTCGTGCCGAGCACCACGAGCGCCAGTGCGAGTGGGCGCTGGCCACGTAGGGGCTCCGAGCGGATGTCCTCCTGGCGGTCGACGCCCAGGAACATGATGACGAACAGGAACAGGACGACGATGGCGCCGGCGTAGACGATCACCTGGACGGCGGCCAGGAAGTCGGCCTGCTGGAGGACGAACATCACGGCCACGCCGAACAGCGTCATCACCAGCATCAGCGCGGAGTGGACCGGGTTGCGGGCCACCACGACGCCGACGGCGCCGGCGATGATGATCGCCGCGGCGACGGCAAAGACGCCGACGTCGGGGATGGTCGGGTGACCGCTCGACGCGGCCAGGGTCAGCAGCGTGGCGGTCACGAGCCGACCGCCTGGTCGTCGTCGGTGGACGGGTTCCGGGCCGGCGTGGTCGAGCCCACTGCGTCCCGCTCCGAGTTGCCGGCGCGCTTGGCGTCGACGTAGGCCTCGTCGGCCGCCAGCCTGTGCTTCTTGCCGAAACCCGGGCGGAACCGCTCGGCCTTCTCCAGGGCACGGCCGATGGCTCCCCGCGGACCGCGCTTGGCGGCAGGCATGTCGACCGGGCGGAGGTGGCGTTCGAGGGTCTGGCGCAACGGAATCGACCCGGTCGTCGCGTCGTCGCGGTTGCCGCTCTGGCCGCCCTCGGGTGACCGGACGCCGAAGCCGAGCTCACCCGACCACTGGACCTGGCCCTCGAACGCGGCGGCACCGGCCGGCGACGTGGCCCGCATCCAGCCCGAGGTGTGGAGGTCGTCGCCCTCGCGCCAGTCCTCCCACGGCAGGTGCTTCGGTCGACCGTCGTCGTCGACCAGCAGCTCCTCCTTGCCGTAGATGGCGTCGCTGCGGTTGGTGAAGGAGAACTCCATCAGCTTCGACTCGGTGATGGCCTCGGTCGGGCAGGCCTCTACGCACATGTCGCAGTGGATGCAACGCAGGAAGTTGATCTCGTAGACGTAGCCGTACCGCTCCCCCGGCGACACCGGGTGGTCGGGCGGGTTGTCGAGGCCGCGCACGTAGATACAGTCGGCGGGGCAGACGCCGGCGCACAGTTCGCAGCCGATGCACTTCTCCATGCCGTCCTCGTAGCGGTTGAGGACGTGGCGGCCGTGCTGTCGGGGCTGCTTCGGACGCTTCTCCTCGGGGTACTGCCGGGTGACCGGCGGGCGGCCGAGGTGCTCGAGGGTGAGCTTGAACCCTCCCAGGAAGTTCTGGCGGCCGTGTGGCGGCTCGGGGGTCGGCATCAGCGGTCACCTCCTTCGGTGGTGGTGGCGGGTGGGGTCGGCTCCTCGGCCCGATTCCAGAGCCGGATGCCGATCGGTGGCAGCACGGCGCGGGTCTCCTCGCGCAGTGCGCCGACGGCGAAGGCGCGTGTCAGGAGGAAGCTGGCGGCCACGACGGCGGCGGCCATGCCAATACCCCACCAGCCGTCGATGATGAAGCCGGCCACGATCAGCAGCCAGCCCAGCGACAGCGGGATGAGCCGCTTCCAGCCCAGGTCCATGAGCTGGTCGTAGCGCATCCGGGGCAGGGCGGCCCGGAGCCACACGAACACGAACAGGAACACGATCGTCTTGCCCAGGAACCAGAGGATCGGCCAGATCCACTGGGTGTGGGGGATGTGCGGCTTGGGCCCGTCGGGGCCACCGAAGAACAGCGTCACGGTGATGGCCGACATGGTGATCGTGTTCATGAACTCGGCCAGGAAGAACAGGGCGAACCGGATCGACGAGTACTCGGTGACGAACCCGCCGACCAGCTCCTGGTCGGCCTCGACGAGGTCGAAGGGGGGCCGGTTCGTCTCCGCCACGACGGCGATGAAGAAGATGAGGAACGGCACCACGGCCAGTCGGATGACGTTCCACTCCCAGAGGTGCCCGGCCTGGGCGTTGACGATCGATCGCGTGCTGAGCGACCCGGTGACCAGGACGACCATCACGATCGTCATGCCGAGTGCGGCCTCGTAGGAGATCATCTGGGCCGAGGCGCGGACCGAGCCGAGCAGCGGGTACTTGGAGCCCGAGGACCAGCCGGCCAGCATGATGCCGTAGACGCCGATGGCCGACATGGCCAGCAGGAAGAGGATCCCCATGGGCGGGTCGGCGAGCTGCAGTTCGAACGTGTGCCCGAACAGGGTGACCTCGCCGCCGATGGGCACGATGGCGAACGCCAGGAAGGCCGGGATGATGGTCAGGTAGGGGGCCAGCTTGAAGACGAAGCGGTCCGCCTTGTCCGGCAGCAGGTCCTCCTTGAAGAACAGCTTGATCCCGTCGGCCAAGGTCTGGGCGATACCGAAGGGGCCGGCCCGGTTGGGGCCGATCCGGCTCTGCATGTCCGAGATCACCTTGCGCTCGAACCAGATCATCAGCATCACCGACACCATCAGGGCGCCGAAGACCACCAGCACCTTGACGAGCACGATGAGCAGCACGACCCAGCCCACACCGTGGGCGAAGAGCGGGTCGGTGCCGAGCAGGAGGGCGCCCGGGGTCACGGGGTCTCCATCCGCAGGTCGACCACCGGGAAGGCGAAGTCGATCAGGTCGGCCACGGTGCCGTCGCCGAGGGGCACGTTGAAGTCGGCAGCCACGGTCTTGCGGGGCAGCGACGCATCGAGCTCGACGGGCACCAGCGCAGTGGTGGTGGCCGAGCGCAGCAGCACGGTGCCGCCGGGGGCCACACCGAGGTCGTCGAGGTCGTGGGGATTGACCCGGAGCGCACCCGGTGCCACCAGGCCCGCCAGCGACGGCACCGTCGTCACGGCGGTCCCGTCGTCGTAGAGGACCCGCGACGCCACCAGGCGTACCGAGTAGCTGTCGGGCGGCGACACGTGGGGCACGTCGAGGTCGGCGGGACCGGACAGCACGGTCGGCCGCGTCGGTCCGGACGGAGCGGCGGTGTCGTCGGACTCCGGCCTGGCGTTGGGCGAGGCGGCGAGCCCGGCCTGGAGACTGGCGCCCTGGCGCTCCACCGACTCCACGCCGGGTACGGCGATGGGGTCGAGCGGGGCGGGGCGGCGGGCCAGCGTGACCCTGCCGGCGCTCAGCGGGGCCACCACGCCGTCGGCTGCCCCGTGGCTGTCCAGGACGGCCTGGGTGATGCCGCGATGGGACGGTGCCAGCTGCTCGATCTCGTCCCACACGGCGCCGACCGAGTCGTAGCCGAGGTCGGTGCCGAGGTGGACGGCCAGCTCGGAGGCGATCATCCAGTCGGGCCACGACTGTCCGGGCGGGACCAGCTTCTGGCCCAGTCGGAAGATCCGGCCCTCGAGGTTCGTCGTGGTGCCCGGGCGCTCGTGGGCCTCCGCTGCCGGCAGGACCACGTCGGCGTGGTCGAGCACGGCACCCGGGGCCGTGGCCACCGCCACCACGAAGCTGCAGGCCTCCAGGGCCTTGGTGGCGAGTCGACGGTCGGGGAAGTCGGTGAGCGGATCGGCACCCAGGAGGACCAGCGCGTCCACCGGGCCACCACCGGCCTGGTCGCCCGCGGCAGCGGCCAGGATCCCGGCCGTGCTGCGACCCCGTGCGGCCGGGACGGAGCCCCAGGCGGCGGTGTACCAGTCTCGCCCGGCGTCGAGGGACACGCGGCCGGGCAGCACGCCCGGGGCCAGACCCATGTCGAGGGCGCCGAGCACGTTGCCCCGCCGGAGGGCGGGCAGGAAGCGGGCGTCGGGCAGGGCGGCTGCCAGCCGGTGGGCGGCATCGGCCACCAGTTCGCCGTCCTCGGCCAGTGACGGCCGGCCCACGACCACGACGACCGGACCCTCCCCCACCAGTCGGCGGGCGGTCTCGAGGGCGTCGGCGTCCACCGTGGCGGGCGCGCTGCCGCCGGATACGAGTGCGTCCACCAGGTCCGCGGCTCCACCCGGTCCGTAACGGAGTGCGGCGGCAGCGTGTGCGGTGAGCGAGGTGGCCTGGGGCGAGAGCTCGACGATGGACAGGCCGCCGTCGACGGCGGCCGAGCGCAACCGCAGGAAGAGGACCGGCAGCTCCTCGCGCACGTCGCCGGTCAGCAGGATCACGGTGGACGCAGCGGCGGCCTGGTCGATGGTGGCGCGGGGCAGGCCGAGCACGGTCTCCGCCGGTAGGCCGTCGCCGAGTTGGGCGTCGACCGAATCGGTGCCGAGCACGCCCTTGGCCACCCGCGCCCATGCATAGGCGCCCTCGTTGGTCAGGCGTGCGCCGCCCACCACGGCCACCGACGTCGGGTCGGCGCCGGCGGCCTTGCGGAGACCGGTGGCGGCGGCCTCGAGGGCCTCGTGCCACGACACGGCGACCAGGGTGCCGTCCTTGCGCACCATCGGCTCGGTCAGGCGGTACTCGCTGTTGACCGCGTCGGCCGCGAAGCGGCCCTTGTCGCAGAGCCAGCCGTGGTTGACCGGGTCGATGTCGATGCCGAGCAGCCGGGTGAGGCGGTTGGTCGACGACTGGACGGCGACCCGGCAGCCCACCGAGCAGGTGGTGCAGGTCGACTCGACCTGGTCGAGGTCCCACGGGCGGGCCGCGAACCGGTAGGGCGTGGCGGTCAGCGCGCCGACCGGGCAGATCTGCACGGTGTTGCCCGAGAAGTAGGAGGTGAAGGGCAGCTCGGGAAAGGTGGCGACCTGCAGCTGCTCCCCCCGGCCGATGAAGTCGATCTGGGCCTCGCCCGCCACCTCGTCGGCGAAGCGGGTGCAGCGGCTGCACTGGATGCACCGCTCGCGGTCCAACAGCACGAGCTCGGAGATGGGGATCGGCTTCTCGAAGTGCCGCTTCTCCTCGACGAACCGGGTCTCGCCCGGCCCGTAGGCCAGGGTCTGGTCCTGGAGCGGGCATTCGCCGCCCTTGTCGCACACCGGGCAGTCGAGCGGGTGGTTGATGAGAAGGAACTCGAGGACCCCGTCCTGGGCCTTCTTGACCTTGTCGGAGTCGGTGACGACCTCCATGCCGGGCGCCGCCTCGATGAAGCAGCTGGGCATGAGGGTGGCGCCGCGGGGGCCGCTGACCTCGACCAGGCACATCCGGCAGACGCCAACCGGCTCCATGCGCGGGTGGTAGCAGAAGCGCGGGATGAAGGTGCCGGCGCGCTCCGCTGCAGCGATGAGCATCTCGCCCTTGTGGGCGCGCACCGTCCGGCCGTCGAGCGTGAACTCGACCTCCTCGACGGGGGCGTCGCCCTCGGACCCGGTGACGGGAGTGGCCTGGTCACTCATAGGGGCAGCCACCCTCCTTGATGTGCACCAGGAACTCGTCGCGGAACATGGTGATGGCCGAGCTGATCGACGACGGGATCGACGGCCCGAGCACGCAGATGGTGGTCTGCTGGGGCGGCCAGGCGACGCCGGGCGAGATGTTGTCACAGGCGTCCATGAGCAGGTCGAGGTCCTCCTCGCGGCCCTCCCCCCGTTCGATGCGGTCCATGATCCGCTCCAACCAGCCCGAGCCCTCGCGGCACGGGGTGCACCGGCCGCAGGACTCACGGGAGAAGAACTTGGTGATGCGCCAGGCGGCCCGCACCGCGCAGGTGTGGTCGTCCATGACCACCACGGAGCCCGAGCCCAGCATGGACCCGGCCTCGGCCACCTCGTCCTGGCCCAGCGGCAGGTCGATCTGGTCCGGCCCGAACCACGGAGCCGACACGCCACCCGGGATGAACGCCTTGAGGCCACGGCCGTGCGGGATGCCACCACCGAGGACCGGCGCGTTGATCAGGTCGTTGAAGGTGGTCTTGACCATCTCGAGCTCGAACACGCCGGGGTTGGCGACGTGGCCGGCCAGTGCGAACAATCGGGTACCGGTCGAGCGGCCGCCGCCGAGGGCGGCGAAGGCCGCGCCGCCGTTGGTCATGATCCACGGCAGGTTCGACATGGTCTCGACGTTGTTGACCACGGTCGGGGCCCCGTAGAGGCCGATCGCCGCCGGGAAGTAGGGGGGCTTGATGCGGGGGAACCCGCGCTTGCCCTCGAGGGACTCGATCAGCGCCGTCTCCTCGCCGCAGATGTAGGCGCCGGCACCAGGGTGCACCACCACGTCGACGGAGAACCCCGAGCCGAAGATGTCCCGACCCACGGCGCCATGGGCGTAGGCGTCGTTGAGGGCGGCCTGGACACGCTCGAGACCCAGGGCGAACTCGCCCCGGAGGAAGATGAACACGCGGGAGACCTGCAGCGCATAGGCGGCGATCACGACGCCCTCCACCAGCTGGTGCGGGTCGCGCTCCACGAGCAGGTGGTCCTTGAAGGTGGCCGGCTCCGACTCGTCACCGTTGACGACGAGGTAGGTGACCGGGCTCTTGCGCAGCATCGACCACTTCCGGCCGGCCGGGAACCCCGCACCGCCACGACCGAGCAGGCTGGCCGCGTCGACCTCGGCGGCCACGGCCTCGGGCATCCTGGCCAGGGCGGCCCGCAGGCCCTCATAGCCCCCCGTCGCCACGTAGCGCTCGAGGGTGTGCGAGTCGTCGTGGCCCATGCGGGAGGTGACGATCTTGGGTGGATCGGTGATGGCCATCAGGCGCCTCCCCCGTCAGACGCTGCCTCGCGTGCGGCGCGGGCGTCTGCGGCGGCCCGGCGCTCCTCGACCACGGCGGCCGGGTCGGCCTCGATGCCGGTCGTGCGCCGCACCCGGATCAGGGTGCCGTGGGCCGGGATGTCGGCGTCACGGGCACCCGAGCGCAGCTCGTCGATCAGCTGGTCGAACGATTCGGGGGTCTGGGCGCCGACGTAGCGGTGGTTGACCTGGACGCAGGGCGCACGGTCGCAGTCGGCGAGGCACTCGGCCTCCTCCAGGGTGACCGTGCCGTCGCCTGTGGTGCCGCCGGCGCCCACGCCCAGCGAGTCCTCCGCGTGCTCGAGGAGCTCGGCGGCGCCGCCCAGCAGGCAGGCGATGTTGGTACACACGGCCACGACGTACTTCCCGACGGATTCGGTGTGGAGCATGTCGTAGAAGGACGCCGTCCCGAGTACCTCGCCGGGGGTGACCCCGACGAGGCCGGCGATGTCGACCATGGCCTCGGGTGTGAGCCAGCCGTCCTGCTCCTGGGCGAGGTGGCACAGGGGGATCAGGGCGGAGCGTGGCTCGGGGTAGAGGGCGATCAGCTCGCGGGCACGGGCCACGATGTCGGCCGACAGGTGGGTCGGCGCAGCCGGGGCCAGTGCGGCGCGGCGGGGTGCGGCCACCGGAGTGGACTCGGTCATCGGTCCACCTCCCCCATCACCGGGTCGACCGACGAACACACCACGACGGCGTCGGCCAGCAGGCCGCCGCGCATCATGAGGGGCAAGCCCTGCAGGTTGACGAAGCTCGGTCCCCGGATGTGCATCCGGTAGGGCTTGGGACCGCCGTCGGACACCAGGTAGCAGCCGAGTTCGCCACGGGGCGACTCGATGGCCACGTAGACCTCGCCCTCGGGCACCTTGAAACCTTCGGTGAAGACCTTGAAGTGGTGGATCAGTGCCTCCATCGACTCGTCGATGCGGCCGCGTGGCGGCGGGGTGATCTTCTTGTCCTGGACCCTGTAGTCACCCGCCGGCATCTTGTCGATGATCTGGCGGATGATCCGGATCGACTCGCGGATCTCGTTGAGGCGGATCGAGTACCGGTCGAAGTTGTCGCCGTAGGTGCCGACGATGACATCGAACTCGACTTCGTCGTAGCGGAGGTACGGCATGGTGCGGCGCAGGTCCCAGGCCACGCCGGTCGACCGCAGGAGCGGGCCGGTCAGCGACAGGGCGAGGGCCTCCTCGGCGGACAGGTTGCCGATGCCTTCGGAGCGCTGGCGGAAGACCGGCTGGCCGGTGAGCAGCTCGTCGTACTCGTCGAGACGGGGCAGGACGGTGTCGCAGATGACCGAGACGTCGTCCTCCCACCCGTCGGGCAGGTCGGCGGCGGTGCCACCTGGCCGGATGAAGTTGTGGTTCATCCGCAGGCCGGTCGTCTTCTCGAAGAAGGCCAGGACCATCTCGCGCTCGCGGAAGCCGTAGATCATCATCGAGGTGGACGCGTGGTCCATGCCGTTGGTGGCCATCCACATGAGGTGGGACGAGACCCGGTTGAGCTCGACGAGCAGCATGCGGATCCAGTCGGACCGGGCCGGCATCTCGACGCCCAGCAGTGCCTCCACGGCGAGCGACAGGACTAGCTCGTTGTGTAGCGGCGACAGGTAGTCCATCCGGGTGACGTTGGTCGACCCCTGGACGTAGGTGAGCTCCTCGGCCGTCTTCTCCATGCCGGTGTGGAGGTACCCGATGATCGGCTTGGTCCGCAGCACCGTCTCGCCGTCGAGCTCCATCATGAGCCGGAGCACGCCGTGGGTCGACGGGTGCTGCGGACCCATGTTGATGATCATCGTCTCGTCGTCGGTCTGCTCGACGTCGATGTCGTCGGCGTTGACGACCACGCCTTCGGGCAGGCGCAGGACGGCGCCGGCCTCGCGGCGCAGCTCGTCCGGGGCGGTCCGGTTCCGGGGGAAGAGCTCCTGGGCGCCCTCGGAGGTCTCGATCAGGAGGCCCCGCTCGGTGCCGGTGGCCGACGGCTCCTCGTAGGAGGCACCGGAGACCGGGTCGGGCAGCACCGTGTCCGCGTGCGGCACGCTGTCCCCGGCGTCGGTGGTCGTGGCGTCGCTCATCGTGGCCCCGGTGCGCCCTTGAACTGGACCGGCACCCGGCCCACGCCGTAGTCCTTGCGGAGGGGGTGCCCCTCCCAGTCCTCGGGCAGGAGGATGCGGGTCATGTCCGGATGACCCTCGAACACGACACCGACCAGGTCGTAGGCCTCGCGCTCCATGGCCTCGGTGCCCGGATAGAGGTCGAAGAGGGTCGGGAGCACGGGATCGTCAGCCGGCACCTGGACGCGGACCCGGACACGACGGACCTGGCTGAGCGACAGCAGGTTGACAACGACCTCGAAGCGCTGGGGGACGACTCCCTCCGGGAGCCGCCGACCGGGATGCGTGAGGTAGTCCGCGGCGCACAGGTCGGCGCAGGTCTCGAATCCCCCGTCGCGCAGGTTGCCGACGACCTCGAGGTACTGCTCGCGGGTCGGGAAGAGGAGCTCCTGGGCGTCGCCCCGTGGCCGGCGGGCGGTCGAGCCACCGGACGCGGGCGCGTCGGAACCGGTGTCCCCGTCGGTCGTGGTGGTCACAGGGGCTCACCCACGCTGCGGGCGATGATCGGGTTGCGCTTGGGTGTGCCGAGGTGGACGGCGTCAGGACGGTCGGGGTTCCACCCGGTCGTGCCGTCGCCCGGGTCGCGTGCGTCGTCGGTGTCGCGGCCCTGCGAGTTGTCGAGTGCGAGTTCGAGCCCCCGACCATTCCCTCGTCGGGTGATGTCGTCCGTCCGCACCTTTTCGTGGAGGGTGAGAATGGCGTGCATCAACGTCTCGGGAGTCGGCGGGCAGCCCGGGGCGTAGACGTCCACCGGGACGATCTGGTCGACGCCCTGGACGATGGCGTAGTTGTTGAACATGCCGCCGGTGCTGGCACAGACGCCCATCGACAGGACCCACTTGGGCTCCATCATCTGGTCGTAGACCTGGCGGAGGACCGGCGCCATCTTCTGGGACACCCGGCCGGCCACGATCATGAGATCCGCCTGACGGGGGGAGGCACGGAAGACCTCCATCCCGAAGCGGGCGAGGTCGAAGTCGGCCGCACCGACGGACATCATCTCGATGGCGCAGCAGGCGAGGCCGAAGGTGGCCGGCCACATGGAGTACGTGCGTGCCCACTTGACCAGGTCCTCCAGGCGGCCGGTCAGGAAGTTGTGCTGGAGGTCTTCGAGTCCCACGGCGGCGTCCCCTCGCTCAGGCGGCGCGGCCGGGGCCGGCAGGCGACGTGACCGGGACCGCGGGGTCTGCGGTGGTCGGGACGGGCGTGCCGTTGATCCGGGCGATCGTCGAACTCGAGGTGCGGTCCGGCATGGCGCCCAGCAGGCGCTTGGACGGGCCCCAGTTGAGGGCACCGTTGCCCACGAGGAAGACGAACGAGATGAAGACCACAGCGGCGAACACGATGACCTCGATGAGGCCGAAGGAGCGCAGCTGCCGGAAGATCACGGCCCACGGGTAGAGGAAGACCACCTCGATGTCGAAGATGATGAAGATCATCGCCACCAGGTAGAAGCGCACCGGGAACCGTGTGGGCGGGTCGATGCCGGGGACGATGCCGCACTCGTACGGCGCGACCTTCGCCGCCGTCGGCCGCTTCCTGGGCGCCAGTAGGGCCGACCCCACGAAGGACAGCGACGCGAATAGGAAGGCCAGGATGATCAGGATCAGGATCGGCAGGTAGTCGTCCATCGCAAGTGGTTTTTATCACGCACCCCTCCGGCGTGGCACATCCGCTGGTCCCGTGCAGGGCGGGCCCCGGCCACTGGGCCCGGTGTGCCGAACCGGTTGTGGCGCCCGTAGCATGACTGCGTGACCCCACCGGCCGATCCCACCTCCGCCTCTGCACCGTCCTCGACCCCTGCGACCGCCGCCGGCGACCACGTCTACGACGTCCTGATCGTGGGTGGCGGCCCGTCCGGGTCCTCCTGCGCCTACTGGATGGCCGAGGCCGGCTGGGACGTCGCCCTGGTCGAGAAGAAGGTCTTCCCCCGCGAGAAGACGTGCGGGGACGGCCTGACGCCCCGGTCGGTCCGGCAGCTGGCCGACATGGGCATCGAGGGGTCGCTGGCCGGCGCCCACCGCTACAGCGGCCTCCGGGCCCATGCCTTCGGGAAGGTGCTCGACCTCCCCTGGCCCGAGCACCCCTCCTTCCCGTCCTACGGCTACGTGGTGACCCGCCACGACCTCGATGCCCTGGTCAACGAGCGTGCGGCCAAGGCCGGCGCCACCGTGTTCCAGGGGACCGAGGCCACGGAGCCCCTCTTGGACGATGGAGCGGGTCGGCCCGCCGGCGCCGGGCTGCCGTCGTGCGTGGGTGCAGTGGTCAAGGACAAGGCCACCGGGGCCCGGCGCGAGCTGCGTGCCCGCTACGTCGTGGTCGCCGACGGCGCCAACTCGCGCTTCGGCCGGGCACTCGGCACGAATCGGGACCGCTCGCAGCCCATGGGCATGGCCCTGCGCGGCTATTACACGTCTCCCGGCCACGACCAGCCCTTCATCGAGTCGCACCTCGACATCCGGGACGACGAGGGCAGCGTGGTGCCCGGCTACGGATGGATCTTCCCGCTCGGCGACGGACGGGTGAACGTCGGCGTTGGACTGCTGTCCACCGATCGGCGGTGGAAGGGCATCAACACCGGCACCCTGATGGAGCACTTCGTCAACTGGGCGCCGAAGGAGTGGGAACTGTCCCCTGCCACGTGCCTGGGCCCGCCCACCGGCGGCAAACTGCCCATGGGCCTGTCGGTCGGCCCCCGACTGGGCGCCACCACCCTGGTGGTGGGCGACGCCGCCGGCACCATCAACCCGTTCAACGGCGAGGGCATCTCCTACGGCTACGAGACGGGCCGCCTGGCCGCGGCGTCGCTGGGTGAAGCCCTCTCGGGTGACGGCTTTGCCGCACTGCTGCGGTACGAGGACCGGCTCGAGGAGGCCTACGGCCTGTACTACCGGGTGGCGAGGGCCTTCATCCGGGTCATCTCCCGGCCGGAGCTGATGAAGCTGTGCGTGGGCACCGGCATGTACTCCGAGACCCTCATGTCATGGATCCTGCGGATCATGTCCAACCTCATCCGGCCCGACGAGACGGGCCCGGCCGAAGCCGCGTACCGGGCGCTGGCCGCCATCGCCCGCCTGGCCCCCGAGGGCATCTGAGCCACCGCCCGGCCGCCGGCGGACGCCGGGGCCGACGGCTACCTGGTCGCTGCCGTCGACACCCGTGCGGCCACCGCGTCGTAGGCGGGGGCGAAGACACTGGACGGGATGGCCGCCCCGTCGGTCGTCGGCTGGATGATGGTGACGATCCGTCCACCGAGGAGGTAGGCGTTGCCGACCACCTCGCTGCCCGAGCCCGGCACCGTGTAGGTGCTGACCACACCGAAGGTCGTCACGTCCTTTGGTGACGAGAGCGTCACCGGCTGGACCGCCACCGTGGTCCCGGCGGCTGCGGCCGTGGCCAGCGACTGGCGGAACTGCTGGTAGCAGGAGTCGAACTTCGGGTCCGTGAAGACGCCTTCGAGCGCCTGCACCTGGCCCGGCGACGACAGCACGGTGGTACGCGAGCCCATCTCGAAGGACGACCCGGCGGCGCTCTGGAACACCGGCGACTGGACCAGGCTGGTCTGGCCGGGCAGTGAACCGGAGGCGAACAGGCCCGACACCACGGCGTAACTGGTGTCGAGGCACGAGGCCATGGCGTTGGTGGCGGTGGCCTGGGCCACGGCCGGGGCAACCGGCGGCCGGATGACGGCCTGGGCCGGCTGGGTCGCGCTCCAACCGGACGGCAGGTCCGCCAGGCGCAGGTTGATCGACCCGGCCAGCACGGTGTCCGCCGCGCCCGAGGCGCCGGGGTTGGCCGCCGGTGCGGTCACGGTGGCAGGCGACGGGCTCTTCTTCGTGAGCAGGTAGCCGCCACCCGCCACGACGAGCACGAGGAGCACCACCAGCGCGATGAGTCCTCGGCGGCCGGACTTCGACCCCGAGTCGGCGAGGACCACACCGTCGGCGCCTGACGAGCCCGACGTTCCGTCGGTCGGGCCAGCAGCCGGCGCGGTGCCGCCACCGGGCGGCGTCGGTTGTGCATCCGGGGCGTGGGCCCACTCCGCCACGGGCGGCGGCGGCTGGACGGCCAGCGGGACGGGGCTGGAGGGTGGCGCAGTGGGAGGCGCTGCGAGTGGCGCTGCGACCGAGGCGGTCGTCGGTGGTGTGGTGGGCGCTGCAGCTGGGGGTGCCGGGGGTGCTGCGTCAGCGTTGGCGACCACTGCCTCCGTCGCCGTGGCGGCCGCAGCCGCCTCCGCTGCACGCAACTGCTTGCGGGTCAACGCGAGGCGGGGCTTCTTGGCCGGCTTCGGGGCCGTGTCGGCGGTCGGGGTGGCGGCCGACGTGGGCGGCGTGTCGTCGACCGACGGGGCGGGCGCAGCGGCAACGGCAGGAGGAGCCGGCGGAGACGCGGCAGCTGCGACCACTGCGCCGGTCGCCGTGGCGGCCGCAGCGGCCTCCGCGGCACGCAGCTGCTTGCGGGTCAACGCGAAGCGGGGCTTCTTGGCCGGCTTCGGGGCTCCGTCGGCGGCCGGGTCGGCGTCCGGCGTCGGCGACGTGTCGGCGAGCGGAGCCGGAGCCGGTGAGGACGGAGCCGGTGCGGGAGGCGCCGGAGCGGCGGGCGCAGCAGCAACGGCGGCGCCGGTGGCACCGGCGGTGGATGCGGCCTCGGCCTCGTGCAGCTTCTTGCGGGTCAGCGCGAACCGCGGCTTCTTGACGTGGGCTGGCGGCGCGATGTCGTCGGGCCCCGTCAGCCCGAGCGGCGGGTCGTCCCACCCGGTCGGCGGAGCTGCGGCCGGTGCCGGAGCGGCGGGTGCCGGTGGGGTGGGCGGTGGGGCCTGCAGGGTCGGGGCGGGGGGTGCCGCAG
>Ga0182014_10000441_pt1 | contig 54585 bp, 41 predicted proteins | sample 612S2DmetaG_FD_120489 | JGI IMG/M metagenome (GOLD analysis project Ga0182014, IMG submission 120489) | Permafrost microbial communities from Stordalen Mire, Sweden - 612S2D metaG | ecosystem: Environmental > Terrestrial > Soil > Wetlands > Permafrost | place: Sweden: Stordalen | collected... | reverse complement strand
TTGTTGGCGATGCCCTCAAACAGCGTGGCGGCGCGCGTGTTCATGGTCAGAACCGTAGCCTCGAAGCCCACCTTTCCGCGGACGTACAAATCCTGCAGGTAAGCAAACGTGGTCACGTGCCCCGGCACAACCTCGTGGCTCACCAATTGTTCAAACTCCGGATACGACATCCGCAGCGAAGCATTGATCTCGTACGAGGCCTCGTATTGCGGAGTGCCGTCCGCGTTCCGCGCCCGCCCAATATAGTTCATCGAACCGGAAAACCAGGCGTCCTTGATCGGCAGGAAGCCGATGTTCGCCCGCGGTACCGGCGCAAGTTCCGGGGGAACATACGGCAGCAGATTCTTCGCGCTGAGATTGTCAAAATGCGCGATTACCGCCGCGCCCAGCGCCCGCACGCTTGCCATCGGGACCACGCGCTCGCGCCGCCATGCATCGACCGCCTCCAGCAACCCGCCCGCATTCGACACCGTGTAGCCAGCGCGGCCCAGCAGCTCGGCCACGCTCTCCCGCTTCTTCTCCGGCCTTGAGGGTTCAGGCGCCTTCGTGGTCGACGCCTCCACTGAGCGCGCGTACGGCACCGGGTCGCCCTTGCCGAGAACCTCCATCGCCAGGTCCCACATCACATCGAGAGAAACCGCCAGCCCTGTCAGATAGGAGCTGCGCAGCCCCTCAAGCTTTCCCGCCTCTTCGCGAACTCCGGCGATGGCCTTCGGAAGGTCCACCTGGCGCAGGTACTCTTCCACTGCCTCACGATCGACTGTCTTGCCTCCCACGCCGCCTGTCTCCCGCACTCTCGCGGCCGAAGGATGCGTGTAGGCCGCGGGCAGCGGCTCATCGGAAAACCAGCTATCGGCAATGAACCGCCCCGTGCCCGAGGGACACATCACATCCCCGCCCCACAGCGTGTCAATGCCGAGCACGGCGTCGGCAACGTACTTTCCTGCTTGATCCATCGCTTACTCCTTTTCCTTCTTCACTGAAAAGATCCAGACGTAAAGGCAGAGGCACACAAACAGCAAGATTGAAACCGATTGCGAGACCGGATTGTTCAGGTAGAACGGGGTCCGAATCAGATCCTCCTGGTACCAGGGGAAGAGCCGCAGGGATGCGCCCAGCACGCCTCCCAGCGCGCCGCCCGCCATCAGTCCCGAGGCGATAATCACCCCGCGCTCGCGAATCCTGCCCCCATGCTCGCCGCCAACCTCATCCGAACGCTTGTTGACCATGTGCGACAGAACTCCACCGGCCAGTATGGGCGAGGTGAGCCCCAGCGGCAGGTAGATGCCCAGCGCAAACACCATCGAGGACTTGCCCAGCATCTCCACCACGATTGTGATCATTGCGCCGATGCCGAACAGAATATAGGCAACCGGCTGATTGTTCATGAATCCCACCACCAGGGCCTTCATGATCGAGGCCTGCGGCGCCGCCAATATCTGCCGCGTGTCTCCCAGCGCGGACTCGCCAAACTGATACACGTGGGCCAGCAGGATGATGGTCAGCCCGGCGGTGATGGCCGCGGCAATCACGCCGATGAACTTCACCTTCTCCTGTGCCGCCGGCGTCGAGCCCAGCCAGTAGCCGGCCTTCAGATCGGTGATGAACTGGCCCGACACGCACAACGCCGTGCACACCATGCCCGCAATCGCCATCACGAAGAACATCCCCGTGTCTCCGGACAATCCAAAGCTCAGCAGCACCACTGCGGAGATGATGATCGTCAGCATGGTCATGCCGGAGGCCGGATTGTTGGCCGTGGTGGCAATTGCGTTGGCGGCCACCGAGGTAAAGAAGAACGAGAACAGCAGCGTCAATACCAGGCCCAATCCCAACACCGTCCATGAAACCTGTAGGCGTCCAAAGAAGAATGCGATGCAGAGCGCGCCAATCACCACGCCCAGTAGCAGCGAAACCACCGGAATATCGCGGTCGGTCCGCTCCGTTTGCGGAGACTCGCCATGACGGAAGGCGTGCAGCGCGATGCCAAACGAGCCCGCCACCACGCGTAGCGATTTCAGAATGCCGATGATGCCCGCCGTGGCGATGGCCCCCACGCCGATAAACCGCACATAGTTGCGATAGATCTCCACCGCCGTCATCTTCGAGATGGGGATCATGGCCGGATAGAGAGATATATCCGTGTGGCTGCCGATATACCAGATCGTCGGCACCAGCACAAAACTGGTCATCAAGCTGCCCGCGCAAAACACCAGCGCGCTGCGCAAGCCCATCACGTAGCCGAGCCCGAGGATAAAGCCGATGGCGTCGAAGCTGAAGACCATCCGGCCCTTCTCGGCCAGAGTGCGCATCGCCGGCACGAACTGAAGGTCGAGATACTCCTTCCACACATGAAATGTGGTGACAAAGAAGTCGTAAACCCCGGCGATCGCGGTTGCCTGCAGCAGCAGTTTCGCCTGCGAGCCGCCCTGTTCGCCGGTCACCAGCACTTCGGTGATGGCCGTCGCTTCGGGAAAAGGCAGTTGCCCGTGCATCTCGCGCGCAAAGTAGCGGCGCAGCGGAATCAGGAACAGCACGCCCAGGCAGCCGCCCGCCAGGCAGATGAAGATGGTCTGCACCGGGTGCGGATCGAGATGAAGCGTATAGAGCGCGGGAATGGTGAAGACAGCGCCGGCCACTACGCTGCCGGATGCCGCGCCGATGCCGGTGATGATCACATTCTCCAGCAGGCTGGTGCGCCGCTTGTATATGCGCGCCAGGCCGATCGCGAGAATGGAGATGGGAATGGCCGCCTCCATCCCCTGGCCCACCTTCAGCGCCGAGTAGGCCGACGCGACCGAAAAGATGACGCAAAACACCACGCCCCAAAAGATCGCTCGCAGCGTAAGTTCCGGCTCCGTCGACCCCGCGGTCACAATGGGCGTGTAGCTCTCGCCCGGTTTCAACGGCAGGTAGGCGTTTTCAGGAAGGGACTTGGTGTCGATCTCGTTCATCGAAGGATGATAACTCTATCGGCGCAACTTCGGGGCGAGACGGTTCGGACGCCAAGGGCTGACGCCGTCTCGCAAGGCGGCGAAATCTCACCCTCGAGCATCAGATGCGATCCCGCCAACCCGCCAACTTGCCAACGCCTGCGTAGCAGGCGCCAACTCGCCAAACTTGATCGAGAACCATCCGCTGATTCTTCCATTTGGATTAATCGGCCCGAAACACTCCCGCGCCCTTGTTTCTTATCAGTACTCCACTGGCTTCGCCGACGCACAGGGGATGAAACCTCGGAGCCCCCACAAATGCTCCGTTCCCCATCCATCGAGCGCCTTTTGCTCGATGGGTGGGAAGGCAAAAAGGCAAACCGTCCGCCCTCGGGGCTTTCCATTTTCAATATTGTTTCTTATCGGATTTCCAAGAGCACATCGGGCATTCGGCGCTACCGGTCACCTTGCCAGGCGAATCGCGAATTGCACAACGCGGGGATCGGTCACCGTGCTGGTGATGCTGCCGAAAGCGGAGGAACCGAAGGACCCGTTGGGCTGAGAGAACTCCGGCGTGTTGAAGATGTTGAAGATCTCTCCGCGAAATTCCACGTCGCTTTCGCCGGGCAGGCGGATGTGTTTTGCCAGCGCGAAATCCAGGTCGCGATAGGCGGGGCCGCGCGCGGGGTTGCGGGAAGCGGTGCCGATGGTGAATTGCGGAGCGGTCGCGAAGCCGGCGGTGTTGATGAAGTGAGCCGGGGTGCGCTGACTTGGTGCTAGGTTGGGGACACCGACAAGATTGGGCCGCTGCAGTGCGAATCCTGCGAATGAGTTGTTGTTGGTGGCCTGGGTGATGGTCACCGGCATTCCCGACTGCACGGAGAGAATGGAGTTGAGCGTCCATCCGCCGATCACGGCGTCGGCCAGGCCGGTCGGGGCAAAGTGGTGGCCGCGGCCGGCCGGCAGATCGTAGATGCCGCTGAACGTGGTCACGTTGGGCATGTCGCCGCTCGAAACGTCGCGCTCCAGCCAGGGACGGAAGCTGTCTGCCGCGATCAGGCTGCTCGAGTTCGGGGAGGACAACACCGTCGTCGAGAAGACCGACGATGCGTCGTCGATGAGACGCGAGTGCGTGTATCCGAAGAGCAGCGCCAATCCGTCGGCGAATCGCCGCTCCACCTTGACCATTCCGGCGTTATAGTTGGTTTCGCCGCTATTGTGACGGTAGGTAGCCACGTTGAGAAAGCGCGGGTAGGGCTTGAGGAATTGCGCCTGGCTCACCGTCTTGCCGCCGATGGAGCTGGATGCGGGAAGTTGTCCATAGTAGGGATTGGCGACCGGGGTGAGCAACAATGAGCCCTGCGCAAGTTGAGCGGTCGTGAGCTGATTGAGGTTCGAGTCGGGAATGCCGACGTGGACAATGTGCGAACCGGTGTAGGCAAATTCAACGGACAAGTTGTTGGTGATCTCGCGCTGGACTGCGAGGTTCCATTGCTGCGCGTATCCGGAGCCGGCGCTGCGTATAGCCGTGTACACGCTCTGGCCCAGCCCCGCATCCGGGGTGAGCGGAATGGGAGCCACCGAAGGGCCGCTGGAGAGTGCGAATGCCGCGTTCACGCTGTCCTGCGTCTTCTGCTGCACGTTCTGGATGAACGGGAATTGTGGCGTTGTGAAGGGCGTGGTGATGCCCGACTGGTCGATGAAGACGATGCCGAAGCCGGAGCGGACGACGGTCTTGGGCGTGACCAGGTAAGCGAAGCCGATGCGCGGGGCGACATTGGTGTAGTGGAGTTGGCGGGCGCTGCGCGAGTTGCCGTTGACGCCGAGGTAGTCCAGTTGCTGTGTCTGGAGGTTGAAGACCGCGCCCTGGTTGTTCTTCTCTGTGGAAGGGAAATGGAGGGTATAGCGTGCGCCGATGTTGGCGGTGAGGCGGTTGGTCAGCTTCCAGTCGTCTTGCACAAAATATTCTTCGATGTGGTCGCGGGGACGGATGCGGCTTTCCTGCAAGTCAATCTGGAAGGTGTCTACCTGGCCAAGCAGAAAGCTTGCGATGGCATTGCCGCTGTTGGTCACACCCTGCTGGTCGGTCCCGGTGGTAGTGAAGGCGAAGGCGCCGGTGGGATTGGGAGGCGCGACCGCGTTGAGCTGATACCAGCGCAGGTCGGCGCCTGCCTTCAAGGTGTGCGGTCCGCGCGAGTATACGACGCTGTCCACGACCTGCCACACTCCTGTCTGATATTGCGAGAAGGTGCTGGCCGAGGGGCCCAGTTGCTGGAAGCCGGTGAAGGTGAAAAGCGGCAGCGCATTATTGAAGGCCGCGTTGGTGGGGATTCCGGGGATGCCGAGACCGGCTGACGCCGTGTTGCCAAGATCGCTGCCGGCGATGGTGTTGCCGCGCCGCGTATAGCCCAGGCGCAGGTCGTTGAGCAGTCGAGCCGAGAAGCTGTGCGTCTCGTTGAAGACGGCTTGCTGTCCGAGGACGTTCGAGAGGCCGGCGACACCTCCGGTTCCCAGCACCGATCCGGAAATCGCGCCGCTGCCATCGGGAAGCGGGGTTACCGGCTGCTCGACTTCGTTGTAGTAGGTGTAGCGGCCGAAGGCGCGATCGCGGCTCCGGAAGGCGCCGTCGACCCTTAAGTCGAACTGGCTCTGGTGGTCGGCGTCGTTGGCGGTGCGGGTGTAGTTGTTGGCGGCCGCGGTGAGATTGGTAGGGATGGGGAAGCGGGCCAGCAGTGCTTTGGCGGCGGGATCGAGCGGCGTGTCGATAGTGTCGCTCGGAAATTCCTTGCGGACATATTTGCCGCCCACCAACTGGGTTGTGGCTGGGTCGTAGATCTTCGATACGTCCGTGAAGATGCCTTGCCGCTCGTTCAGTGTTGGAATGGTCGAGATGCGCGTGACGCCGATCAGTTGCCGCACTCCCTGAAAGTCGCCGAAGAAGAAAAGCCGGTCGTGAACGATGGGCAGGCCCAGGGTTCCGCCATAGAGGTTGCGCCGGTATTCGGGTTTGTGGCCAGTGGTGGCGAAGTAGTTGCGCGCGTTGAGCTCTTCGTTGCGAAGGAACTCGAAGAGGCTGCCGTGGAATGCGTTGCTGCCCGAGCGCGTGGAGACGTTGACCACTCCGCCGTTGAAGCGGCCGAATTCGGCTGGCACGTTGTTGGCTTCAACGGTGAATTCCTGAATGCCGTCGAGGATTGGAAAGAAAGCGACCTGGCCGGGCTCGGGCTGCAGGGCGGAGATCCCGTCGTAGAGAAATTCATTGGTGCGGGGCCGGCCTCCGTTGATGCGCGGCAGTTGGGTGCCGGGGGGTAGTTCGATGCCGGGGGCAAGTGTGGTCAGTTGCACAAAGTTGCGCGTGTTGAGCGGCATGGCGACCACGACCGGATGCGAGATGTTGGTTTGGATATTGCTGGTCGCCGATTGCAGCAGCGGCAAGTCGCCACTGACCGTGACCGATTGCAGTTCCGTGCCGAGGGTCAGTTTCACATCGGCGGTTACGGTCTTTCCGGTCATGACCGTGATGCCGCTGCGAATCAGATGCTGGAACCCGGTCGCGGCAACCCCAACTTGATAGGTGCCCGGCGCGAGATTGATGAAGCTGTAGTCTCCGGAACTCGTCGTGACCGTAGTCTGCCGCACGCCGGTCGAGGACTCCGTTAGCTCAATCTGTGCATTTGGAACGCCGCCGCCCGATGCATCGCATACGCGCCCCGTCAGCTCTGCCGCAATCTGCGCCGGCACGCTTTTTCCATATGAAAACACAAAGCATAGGACAAAAAAGAAAAGAAGATTGCGAGGCTTCATCATGCGAGTCTCCTGGAAGTAGAAAAGTCTCTCGAGAAGGATGGCTTCTCAATTCACAACTGGTCTCATAAGTCGGGGTGTGGCGGGCTCAACGTAGAAGCGCGTTGAATTGATATGTTCGATTTTAGTTAATTTTAATCGTATTGTCAAACGATTCAGATTTAGGTGAAGATTCGCTCCTCAGCCGCCGCCGCGATTTGAAAGCCGCTTCCGCCCGTTTGCCTAGCTGAGATCGTCCAGTCTTTCAATCATCACATCCGTCGATTTGACGAGTGCCGCCGCTGAGTCTCCCTTCTTCAATTGAAGTTCGCGCACGGCATTCGCGGTGATGATAGCGGTGATATGCATTTCGCCGATGGCGAGCACGACTTCGGCAAGCAATCCCTCGATGCGAACGCTTACAACCTTGCCGGCGAGCTGGTTGCGGCCGCTCACCCGGCGGTAACGCTCGCGGGACTCCGCGGGAGCCTTCTGTTTGTCCCGGTCAAGGTAAGGCCTCAGCGCGGCTTCGGAGATGCGGTGATGTCCACCCGGTGTCAGACTCGTCTTCAGCTTGCCGGTCAGAATCCAATGCTTGATCGTGGGATAGCTGATTCCGATCAGGCGGGCAGCTTCCCGGGAAGTCAACATCGCGTTCGTTCTGCTCATGGACTCTATTATTAGCACCGTCCGAGGCTAATCTCATTCTGTAACTATTCTCTTCATGCCTCTCGCGGAGAGCCCTGACTTGAGCAGACTGGTGAGGCATTTAAGCATGCAAACTGATGGTCGGGGATGCGTTGCAACGCCGCATTGTGCAATTCTGACCACCCGGGATGCCCGAATATCGAGATATAGTAGATACATGGCCGAAGCCGCTGAGCGGGATCATTATCTTTTCGGGGCGCTCGAAAGCAGCGCCAGGAATCGCATCAAGCTGAAAGAAGTCAGCTACGGCTACGAAGAGCCGGAGGGCGTCTTCCTCACCTCGATGGACTATGCCGTGAACTGGATTCGCAAGAATTCAGTGTGGCCCATGACGTTTGGCCTGGCCTGTTGCGCCATCGAAATGATGTCCATGGGCGCATCCCGGTTCGATGTTGCGCGCTTCGGCGCAGAAGTCTTCCGCCCCTCGCCGCGGCAAGCCGATTTGATGGTCGTTGCGGGCCGGGTATCGCAGAAAATGGCGCCCGTGCTGCGCCGTCTCTACGATCAGATGCCGGAGCCAAAGTGGGTCATCTCCATGGGCGCCTGTGCCACTTCGGGCGGCGTCTTCAACAACTATGCGCTCGTGCAGGGGGTCAACCAGGTCGTTCCCGTCGACGTCTATGTCCCGGGATGCCCGCCCCGCCCCGAGCAACTAATTTACGCCATCACGCTTCTACAGGAAAAGATTCAGCGCGAAAGACGGAGTCTTCTGAAGACCCTGAACGTGGGATGAAACCGTGCGAGGAGGTCTGCGGTCGGGGCTGAGGTTACCAAGGTAACAATAAGGTAACCTGTGAGTTATGAGGGTTGTGAAGCAGGTATCTTCTTCAAAAACACTTTCTGCGAGGAATCTTCCTATGTTACGTTTAAGGGTGATTTAAACTGTCTGGAACTTCGCGCTGGTTGCGGAGCTGGCTTGTGCGAGCTGTGGTAGGTGCTCGCGAACGTAATTTTCCATCTGTACTTTAGTATCTTTCTGGAGGAGAAACGCATGTCTGCTCGTGTTATGAAATCTGTTAGCTGGGCATTTGCCCTGGCTTTTGTGGCATTGATGCCAGTTGCCTTGTGCGCACAGGCCTCAACCGCGCCTGGTAAAGCCGGTTCTGGCGAAAACCCATCGAGGTGGGACATTTTTGCAGGTTATAGCTACTTGGCGCCGAGCGGATCGGTTTCCACCACGGACTACGCAGGTACGCCGCGGACGGCCAACTACGATGCCGTCAATCTCGGCGGACTTTTCAGCGGGGCATATTACTTCAACAAGTATCTTGGCGTCCAAGCCGAATTCGGCGTTCATGAATGGGGCCAGGAAGTCATCGGTTCGAACATTGGTACCCATGGCAACGACGACGGCTTCCTGACTGTTGCAGGCGGTTTGATCGCGCGTTTTCCGATGGAGAATATCACTCCCTTTGTCCACGGCTTGGTTGGCGCCGCTGAAGTCGGCGGCCCGTACCACCAGCCCAACAAGTGGGGACCGGATCTGACCATTGGCGGCGGCCTGGACTACGATACGCCGCTTTTCAACCATCGTTTGGCCATTCGGCTCTTCCAGGCCGATTACGAGTACATGCACGCCGACTGGGGACAGGGCAACTACGGCGGCCGCGCCAATATCAACGCCGCGCGGCTTAGCACAGGCTTGGTGTTCCACGTTGGTTCCATCCTGCCGCCTCCGCCGGTGACCCTGGCGTGCTCGGCCAGCCCCGAGTCGGTTTTCCCGGGCGAACCGGTCACTGTGACCGCAACTGCCGGCAGCCTCGATCCCAAATTGAATGCGATTTACTCATGGAGCGGAACGGGCGCGTCGGGCAATGGGACCACGACCACCATCGCGACCGGCTCGCTCGATCCCGGCAGCTATTCGGTGAAGGGTTCGGTCAAGGAGGGCAAGGCCGGCAAGGAAGGCCTCAAGCCCGGCCAGTCCGCGGATTGCTCGGCCAGCTTCACGGTCAAGGCCTTCGAGCCGCCCACCATCAGCTGCTCGGCGAATCCCACCACCATCAAGCCGGGCGAGTCCGCCGCTGTTACCTCTGTGGGCATGAGCCCCCAGAATCGTCCGCTGACCTACAGCTACTCGGCGACGGGCGGCACGGTAACGGGTACCGGAACAACGGCTGATTACTCCTCAACCGGCGCCCCGACTGGCGCGGTTGGCATTACCTGCAACGTGGCTGACGACAAGGGACATTCGGCCTCTGCGAACACCAGCTTGACCATTGTGGCGCCGGTCATTCCGCCGATTCCTCATACTCAGACGCTCTGCTCCATCAGCTTCGCAACCGACACCAAGCGGCCGACGCGCGTCGATAACGAAGCCAAGGCCTGCCTCGATCAGGTAGCCCTGGATCTGCAGCAGCAAGCCGATGCCAAGGCCGTGGTTGTGGGCGAACAGAACGCCAAGGACAAGGAAACCACCGCGAAACAGCAGAAGATCGCCCTGAGGCACAAGAAGACCGTTGTTGAGCTCTTCGACGCACAGCGCGCGGTCAATGCCAAGGACTATCTGGTTACCGAGAAGGGCATTGACGCCTCGCGCGTCAGCGTCATGACCGGCAGCACAGAAGGGCAGACGGTAGAAGATTACCTGGTGCCCGCGGGCGCAACCTTCACCAATGACGTACAGGGAACTACGACGGTGGACGAATCGGCCACCAAGCCCGAGGTTCGCAAGCCGCTCGCAGAACGCCACCCGGCCAGAAAGGCCCACAAGGCCAAGTAGGTCTGCCGGACCTCATGCCCGCAGTGAACAGCCAAATCGGCCTTCCATTCCTTCAGGATGGAAGGCCCGATGAAACCAAGACCATGCCACTCCTTTTGCATTCCTACGAGGCTGACCGGGAAGCCGGTCGGCCTCTTTGGTTCTATGCGGGGTTTTGTCCGTCGTCCTCCCGCGAAGCCGACCCACAGGGGGAGAAACTGTGCCCCCATCCATCGGACGTCTTTGTTTTTGACCGATGGGTGGGAGTCCACAAAAACAGATCGTCGGCCATCGGGCCCCTCCATTTTCCATCTTGTTTCTTTCTAGTCCCCCACCGCCACAGTCGACCCGCGAGGAGATGAAACTGAGTTGGCCCATGTCACCCGCCAACCTGCCAACTTGCCAACGCCCGCGTAGCGGGCGCCAACTCGCCGCACTTGATCGAGAACCGTCCGCCGATTCTTGCATTTGATTAATCGGCCCGCAACACAACCGAGCCCGTGTTCCTTTTCAACCTGTTTCTGCCAGGGAGCTTTCTGTTTGAATCGGAGTATTAAGCACCTTCTTATCACTGGTTGCCGGCCGGCCATCTCTGTGCCGGTTTTGCCGGTCCTCCTCTTTGCTTTTTGCCTAAGCCTTCCGGCGCAGCAATCGTCGAGTGCTTCGGACTCGACCACTGCGGTCCCGATTTCAGGAGTCTGGAATCCGGTGGGTCCGCCAGGCGGCGACGCCCGCGCCTTTGCGCCGGTGCCTGGGCAGCCTGACCATCTCTATCTGGGAACCATCAACAGTTGGCTCTACGAGTCGCTGGATGGCGGCGCAAACTGGCATCGTCTCGCCAAACTGGACGACTCCGGCCATCTGATTCTGGATCACATCCTGGTGGACTCCGCCGATGCCGCCACCATCTTTGTCGCCGGTTGGAAGGATGCCCAGGGCGGCTTGTGGGTCAGTCACGACCGGGGCCGGAACTGGAGCGAGGTCGCTAGCCTGCTCGGCCAGTCGATTCGCTCCTTTGCGCAGGCGCCCTCCGATCCAAAAATGCTCTTTGCGGGAACCCTTGATGGCGTCTTCCGCTCCAACGATGGGGGGGCAACTTGGGGCCAGATCAGCCCGCCGGGCAGCCACGAGATCCACGAGGTCGAGTCGCTGGCCGTGGATCCTGCGAATCCTGACATTGTGTATGCGGGCACCTGGCATCTGCCCTGGAAGACAGAAGACGGCGGCAAGAGCTGGCGCAACGTCAAGCAGGGAATCATCGACGATTCGGATGTATTTTCCATCATTCTGGATCTGGATCGGCCCAGCACCGTGTTTCTGAGCGCCTGCAGCGGGATCTACAAGAGCGAGAACGCGGGCATCAGGTTCCGCAAGATTGAAGGAATCCCCTCAACCGCGCGGCGCACGCGGGTTCTCAAACAGGATCCGGCCAATCACCGGATTGTGTACGCGGGCACCACGGAAGGGCTCTACAGGACAATTGACGGTGGCAAGACATTTGACCGTTTGACAGGCCCCGACGTCATCGTCAACGACATCTTCATCGATCCGCGGGATTCGAATCGGGTCTTGATGGCTACCGACCGCGGCGGAGTGATGGCCAGTACCGACGCCGGGGCGAGTTTTACTCCATCGAACCAGGGAATCTCGGAGCGCAAAGTAACAGCGCTTCTTGTGGATCGCGGAAATCCCGCGCGGCTTTTTGCTGGGGTCGTCAACGACAAGAACTATGGCGGCGTCTTTGTCTCCAACGATGGCGGCGCAGCGTGGGAACAGATCGATACCGGCCTGGACGGGCGCGACGTCTTCACCCTGGGGCAGACCAGGGATGGAGCGGTGCTGGCAGGGACCAGTCACGGCATCTTCGCATTGGATCCTCCGGCGGGCGCGGAACCGGCAGCAGATTCGCCAGGTTCCCCGCCGAATTCCATATTGACCTGGGTGCCGCGCAACACCATCGCCAACACAGTCATGAAAGTCTCCACCGAGACTGTACTCAACACCAAAGTCAACGTTGAGAAAGCGGTGAAGGCCCCGGTCATCGAACTCGAGAGCCGCGTTAACGCGCTGGACGTCTCCGGCGATATGTGGCTGGCAGCCACTTCGCTTGGTCTTCTTACCAGTCGCGACCAGGGCGTCACCTGGCAGGGGAAGCCGATCATGGGATTTGGAGATTATCTGTCGGTTTCGGTGCATGGAGACTTGATGGTCGCGGCGCGCGCTGACGGGGCGGTTCTATCAAAGGATGGCGGAAAGATGTGGTGGCCGATCGGCCTACCCGCCATGCTTACGCACATTCGGCGAGTGGCCTTTTCTCGGGACGGAACACTCTGGCTGGGAGCGCGGGAAGGGGTCTACTTTTCACGCGACCAGGGCAAGACGTGGTTATGGATCGAACGCCTTCCCTTTCGCGATGTGGACGACCTGGAGTGCGACGTTGCCACAAATAGGATTCTGGTGAGTTCGCGGACTAACGATCAGGTCTTCTCCATCGATCCCAAAACGATGACCTGGAAGTTGTGGCGCACCGGCTATCGCCTGGCCCTGATCCGGCCCGCCGGCGATCGGTTGGTTGCGGCTTCGCTGGATGAAGGGGTACTGGTGGAGAAGTAACGCAATTTTCCAACTTCCGCGGCAAAACCTCTGGGTAAAACCCGATTTTCTTGAAGAAATGTCCGCATGGAACCGAACGTTTTGCTCCAAAAGTAATGCCGAACTCAATAAGTCGACCTCGAGGCCCACGGCTGCGCCGATAAAAGTAGCTTTGCGGGAGGAGGTTCTTGAGGGCACGGGGCTGGAAACGACCGCCGGAATGGATTTCTGTATCATATCGGTATGAGCGTTGAAACCCCGGCTTCCCCCGCATCAAGTGCATTTCGGAGTTACGATCCACGGCTTCAACCGATTGCCGCCAAGGTCTTATCCGGTGAAAGGATGGACTTTGCCGATGGCCTGGCGCTTTACGGCTCATCGGACATTCTGGCGGTCGGTTGGCTGGCGAACTTCGTGCGCGAGCGGATGCACGGGGATGTGACCTACTTCAATGTGAATCGCCACATCAACCCCACCAATGTCTGCGTCGCGGCATGCAAGCTCTGCGCCTTTGGCCGCAAGAAAGGCGACCCCGCCGGCTACACAATGGCTCTGGAAGAAGCCTGGCACACCGCCGCCTCCGGCTATTCCGAAGCAGTGACAGAGTTTCACATAGTCGGCGGCCTGCACCCGGATTTGCCGCTGGAGTATTTTCTCGACTTGGTGAGCGGACTGAAGGAACGGTTTCCGAAGGTGCATATCAAGGCCTTCACCATGGTGGAAGTGGCCTACCTGGCGCGTCGGGCGAAACTCACCATCGAGCAGACTCTGATCAAGCTGCGCGATGCGGGCGTGGAGTCGATGCCCGGCGGCGGCGCGGAGATCTTTGCGGCGCGAGTGCGGTCGATCATCTGCGACCACAAGATCGACGGCGATGAGTGGCTGGAGACGGCACGGCTGGCGCACAAGCTGGGCTTCAAGTCCAACGCGACCATGCTGTACGGGCATATCGAAAATGACTCCGACCGCGTGGACCACCTGCTGAAGCTGCGCGCGCTGCAGGACGAGACGGGCGGCTTTCAGACCTTCATTCCGCTGGCCTTTCACCCGGAGAACACGCCTCTGGATCACTTGCCGGTGACGACGGGACTGACCGACATCCGGCAGATCGCGGTAGGCCGGCTGCTGCTGGATAACTTTCCGCATATCAAGGCCTACTGGCAGATGATGACGCCCAAGATTGCGCAGATCGCGCTGCGCTTTGGCGCCGACGATGTGGATGGAACGGTGATCGAGGAGAAGATATACCACGACGCCGGGGCAACGACGCCGCAGGGGATGACGCGCAAGGAGATCTGCCGCCTGATTACCGAGGCCGGACGGGTTCCGGTGGAGCGGGATACGCTTTACCGGCCTGTTACGCGGACCGAGGAGAGCTTTACGGTGGGGGTTTGATCACTACCGTACCACTGCGCCGCCTTTCATGACAAAAACTACATGCTCGACCATGGTGATGTCGTCGAGCGGATTGCCGGGGACGGCAACGATGTCAGCGTAGTAGCCGGGTTTCAGCTCGCCGATCTGGCCTTCCCAGCCGAGCACTTTTGCCCCTTCGATCATGTCGGCCTGGAGCACGGCGAGAGGCTTCATGCCGTAGCGGACCATCAGTTCCATTTCGACGGCTTGCGTTCCGTGTGGGAAGGGGCCTACGTCCGAGCCAACCGCGAAGGGAATGCCGGCGGCGATCTGTTTCTTGAATTCGCCGATTTTGTAGTTGAGCATCGCGGCCTCGCGCGCTGCTCCGTCCTGCGACTCGCGGTGATGGGCGAAGTAGTCGAAGATGGCAAAGGTCGGCACGGCGGGGATGTCTTTCTCGCGCATCAGGCGCATGGTCTCGTCGCTGAGCTGGGTGGCGTGGTCGATGGAGGCGACGCCGGCCTGCGCGGCGTAGAAAGTGCCCGGCTCGCCCATGGCATGGACGCCGACCGTCATTCTCAGGCGATGGGCTTCGACGACGGCTGCGGCAAGTTGCCCCTCGGTGTACTGGTAGGGAGTATGCAGCACGCCGTCGATCATCTTGTCCGGCCCGGTTTCGTAGATCTTGACGAAGCTCGAGCCCTGCTTGTGCTGTTCGCGGATGACTTCGACGAGTTGCTCGGCGGAGTTGGCGTAGTCGGCGTTCGAGAGCACTCGCTGCGCGGGGTTGAAGTGGTTGGCGTCTTCGTGGCCGCCGAGAATGTCGATGGCGTTGCCGCTGATGCGCAGGCGAGGACCGGGGATCAGGCCCTGGTCGATGGCGTCGCGGATGGCGGAGTCGGCCGAGCCCGCGCCTTCGGTTCCCATGTCGCGCTCGGCGGTGAAGCCGGCGATCAGGTCGGCCTTGGCGGCTTGCTCGGCAAGAATGGTGCGCCAGGGGACGGACTCTTCGACAGTCTGGAGGTCTTCCGCGCCGGGATGCAGGAAAAGATGTACGTGCGCATCGATGAAGCCGGGAAGCAGCGTGGTGTCTCCGAGGTCGATGACCTTCGCGTCCTGCGGGTGGTCGACCGTGTTGCCGACGGCGCGAATGCTTTCGCCTTCAACGAGGATTTCGCCCGGCCTAAGGAGTACGCCGGTGTCGACTTGAAGCAAGCGGGCGGCGTGGAGCACGACCGGCGTAGAAGGCGCTTGCTGCGCGGTGGCGGCAAGGGAGGCACAGATGCAGATTGACAATGTGAATGCAAGTAGTGTGGCACCTCCGCAATTGTTTGAAAAACAAATGCAGATCCTTCGACTCACCACCCCCAAGCTGAAAAGCGCTTGGAGCCCCGTTCGCTCAGGATGACATCCGTTGTTTTGCTGCGAGTTTCTGAGACAGGAAATTGGTTTCCGCATGATTACGACTATGCAGCGGACGGCCCCGGCTTGTCGATATCTTTGCGGGGCTCCCATGTACCATTAACAAAGAATATTTATGAAAGAAAACCCGATCCTCTCCCCCGAGATTCTTCTTCATATTGCCCAGACCTTGAACCTCCCGATGCGTGGACTTGTTGCCGTCATTGAACTGCTGGACGACGGCGGGACTGTCCCCTTTATTGCGCGGTACCGCAAGGAAGCTACCGGCAACCTGGACGAAGTGCAGATCCGCGATATCGAGGAAAAGCTGGCCTATTTCCGCGACCTCACCGAGCGGCGGGCTACCATTCTTGCCTCGATTGCTGAACAGGGCAAGCTGACCGATGAGCTGAAGGCGCGCATCGAAGCCACGCTCGACAAGAACGAACTCGAAGATCTGTATCTTCCTTATCGGCCCAAGCGGCGCACCAAGGCTACGATTGCGCGCGAGAAGGGCCTGGAGCCGCTGGCGCTTTATCTGCGGCAACAAGAGGCGGCGGCGCAGCCGCTGGCCGAGTTTGCGGCGGGGTTTGTGAATGCGGAGCTTGGCGTGGCGACGGTGGAAGAGGCGCTGGAAGGTGCGCGCCACATCGTTGCCGAGTGGATCAGCGAAGATGCGGACCTGCGCAAGACGGTGCGCAAGCTGATGTTCGACGAGGGAGCGATTGTTAGCCGCAAAGTGACAGATGCGGTGGACGAGCAGGAAAAGTTCAAGATGTATTACGAGTACATTGAGCCGGTAAAGACAATTCCTTCGCACCGCATGCTGGCGATACGGCGTGGAGAAAGCGAGAAGGTGCTTTACTTCCTGATCGAACTTGAAGTGGAGCGCGTGCTGGCGTTGATTCGGCGGCATCTGTTGCGGGCGCAGGGCGACTGGACGCCGGAACTGGAACTGGCGATCGACGACGCGTGGAAGCGGCTGCTGAACTCGTCGATCCAGGCGGAGATTCGCATGGAGTTGAAGCGCCGCTCCGATACGGATGCGATCCAGGTGTTTCGCGATAATCTCTACAATCTGCTTCTGGCTCCGCCGGCTGGGCCTATCTCGGTGTTGGGCATCGATCCTGGGCTTCGGACCGGCTGCAAGGTTGCGGTGGTCGATGCTACCGGTAAGATGCTGGCGCACGACGTGCTCTATCTGCATACGTCGAAGCACGGCAATGCGGAGGCCGCGCCCAAACTGGAGGCGCTGCTGCGCGAGCACAATGTGCGCGCCATTGCCATCGGCAATGGAACGGCGTCGCGCGAGACGGATGCGTTTGTCCGAGACTTTCTGCGCGAGAAGCAGATCGAAGGAATCTTTTCGGTGACGGTGAGCGAATCGGGCGCGAGTGTGTATTCGGCGTCGGACGTTGCGCGGCAGGAGTTTCCGGATCTCGACTTGACGGTGCGCGGGGCGATTTCGATTGCGCGGCGGCTGCAGGACCCGCTGTCGGAGCTTGTGAAGGTGGATCCAAAATCGATCGGTGTGGGCCAGTATCAGCACGATGTGGATCAGCGGCAACTGCATGAGTCGCTGGAGAAAGTGATTGAGAGCTGCGTCAATCGCGTCGGCGTGGACCTGAATACTTCGTCGTGGACGCTGCTGCGCTTCGTCGCGGGGATCACGGAGCGCACGGCGCAGAACATCGTGAGCCGCAGGAACGAGATGGGGCGTTTCCGCTCGCGGATGGAAGTGCTAGAGGTGCCGGGAATCGGGCCGAAGACGTTCGAGCAGGCGGCGGGATTTTTGCGCATTCGCGACGGCGACAACCCGCTGGACAGGACGGCCGTGCACCCGGAGTCCTACCCGGTGGTGGAGCAGATCGCGATGTCGCTTCACACGACGGTGAAAGAAATCATCCAGCAGCCGCAGATGCTGGCGAAAGTGGACAGCAAGCAACTGTCTGCCGGCTTGTACACACTCGATGACATTCTGGCGGAGTTGAAAAAGCCGGGGCGCGATCCACGCGACAAGTTTGTTGCACCGGTCTTCCACGAGCAGGTACGCGAACTCTCCGATGTGCAACCGGGGATGGTGCTCGAGGGCGTCGTCACTAACGTGACGAAGTTTGGAGCGTTCGTCGATATCGGCGTTCACCAGGACGGGCTTGTGCACATCAGCGAGCTGTCGAATAAGTTCATCAAGGAGCCTTCGGAGGCGGTGAAGGCGGGGCAGATCGTGAAGGTGAAGGTGCTGAGTGTGGATGCGAAGGCAAAACGCATCGCGCTTTCGATCAAGGCGCTGACCGCGCCAGCGCCACGACCGGCTGGGAAAGCGGCCGCAGTGCCGCAGATTCCGCGAAATGAGAAATTCGCTGCTTTCTTGGAGAGGTGGAACTCGGCGAAGAAATGAGGTTGTTGGATGGGGCTGAGGGATCTGTTGTTGGTTTTGGATAATTGCAGCAAGTCAGCCCCCGCTTCGCGGGAGGTAGCAAGTCGGCGAGTCGGCGGCTTGTGAGATGAACAGAAATCCGCTGACTCGGCTTCAGTACGCGGCGATTCCGGTCAGATGCTGGCCGAGGATCAATGTGTGTATGTCGTGAGTGCCTTCATAGGTCTTCACGGACTCCAGATTCATCATGTGGCGCATGATGGGGTAGTCGTCAGTAATTCCATTTGCCCCGAGGATGTCGCGGGCCAGCCGTGCGCACTCGAGAGCCATCCACACATTGTTCCGCTTGGCCATGGAGATGTGCTGATGGCCGACCGTACCGGCGTCTTTCAGCCGGCCCACGTGAAGCGCAAGCAACTGTGCCTTGGAGATTTCGCTGGCCATCCAGACCAGCTTTTCCTGAACGAGCTGATGGCTCGCGATGGGCTGGTCGTGGAACTGCTTTCTGATTTCGGAGTACTGCAGCGCGGTCGAGTAGCAGTCCATGGCCGCGCCGATGGCGCCCCAGCTAATCCCGTAGCGGGCCTGGTTGAGGCACATGAGCGGACTCTTCAAGCCCTTTGCTCCAGGCAGCATATTGGCGGCGGGGACATGCACGTCCTGGAGGGTGAGGCCGCTGGTCGAAGAGGCGCGCAGGCTCCACTTGCCGTGAACTTCCTGAGCGGAGAAGCCAGAGCGGTCGGATTCAACCAAAAAACCGCGGACCGATTCGTTGCCGGCAACTTCGCTGTTGCCGCCGGCGCTTTCGCCTTCGAGCTTGGCCCAGACGACGGCCACATCGGAGATGGTGCCGGAGGTGATCCACATCTTCTCGCCATTGAGGATGTATTCTTCGCCGGACTTGCGGGCGCGGGTGGTCATGCCGCCGGGGTTGGATCCGAAGCCGGGTTCGGTGAGTCCGAAGCAGCCGAGCTTTTCGCCGCTGGCGAGGGCGGGGAGCCAGGCGTTCTTCTGCTCGTCAGAGCCGAAGGCGTGGATAGGATACATGACCAACGCGGACTGTACGCTGACAAAGCTGCGCAGGCCGGAGTCGCCGCGTTCCAGTTCCTGCATGACCAGGCCGTATTCCACATTGGACATGCCGGCGCATCCGTAGCCCTCGATGGTGGCTCCGAAGAAGCCCATCTCACCCATGAGGGGAACCAACTCGCGCGGGAAACGGCCCTCGCGGAAGCATTCTTCAATGATGGGGATGAGGTTGTCTTCGACGAAATCGCGGGCGGTGCGACGGACGAGCAGTTCGTCTTCGCTGAAGCTGGAGTCGAGATGGAGAAAGTCGAAATTCTGGAACTTGAAAGGCATTGTGCACCTAATTCAGCTTCTAGCTCTTAGCTTCTAGCTTTAAGCTGGCGGACGACAGTTGGTAGGGCGAGAGTCGACGTAACGTGATCTCTTTGACTCGCTCGGGAGTTATGCCGTGATGATACTCCTGCGAGAGCGGATGGTCTGCCTGCTCGAGTTCAAAATGGGGTCGCATCCTAGTTGCCGCTGAAGGGGGTGGTCTCTTCGGGCTTAAGCTGCGTGGGGTCCAGTGCGGGTGCGGTCTCGGGAGGCGGTTCGCCTGGGCTGTTTGCTGATTGGTCCCCGAATGTGTTGAAGACTCTGTAGGGGTTGCCAGGCAACATGTTGTGCTCTTCCAGGGCCAGACGGACGCGGCGGCGGAACTCGCGGATGGGGCCGTATTGCTTGGTGGCCAGGGTCTTGAAAACGACGGGAAAGATAAGCTCGGAGCCCTTGATGGCGTCGACGCCGAGGATCTGCGGATCGGCAACGAAAAACTGGCGGAACTCGTCGCTGTTGCGAACATCGGTCGCGATCGAAGTCAACAGCTTGAGCACTTCGTCGGGATTGGCGGAGAAGTCCACGCTGACATTGACGGTGGCCACGGAAGAGCCGACGCTGAGGTTGGCAACGGTTGTGATCTGCGAGTTGGGAATCACGTACAAAGTGCCGTCGGCGTCGCGGACCGTAGTTTTGCGCAGCGTCATGGCTTCCACGACGCCGGAGAGGCCGGCGATTCGGACAGTGTCGCCCACGTTGAACTGGTCTTCGATCAGGATGAGGATGCCGTTGAGCATGTCCTTGACGATGTTCTGGGCAGCCAGACCGATGGCGACCCCGGCGATGCCGGCGGAGGCCAGCAGTGGGCCGAAGTTGACGCCTACCGCGTCGAGGAACTGCATTCCGGCGATCAGGCCGATGATGGCCAGGCCGGTGGTGCGGATGACCCCAGCCAGGGTTCTTACTTGCCCGATGCGTGCCGGGCCTACGGCGTGCTGCTCGGCCACGCGCGTCATGCGGTAGGTGATTGATCGCAGTATCCTGCTGAGGATAAAGGCGATAGCGGCTACCACCAATAAGTGAGGCAGCTTGGTGTGGATAGACTCCTGGGCGTCGTTTGCCCACTCGTCCAGCACGCGGCCCATGAAGCGGCCTTCGGCGAACCAACCGATTCTTGCTGCCAGCAAAAAGGGAAACATGCAAAAACTCCTCCTTCTAGACTAGACTGTCCGGAGGAAGAGCCGGTATGCCCGGCGGCCATCCTAGGCAGACTCCTGGCACGATGTGGAGGTCGTCCATGAGAGCACATCGCAGCGGTAGGACGAAAAGGGCGCGCCGGTTAGGGATCAGGGCTCATTGGCCCTGTTTGCTGGCCGGCCTGTTAGTCATCGCGGGGGTATCGCGGTTTGGAGAGCGCGGGAGTTCCGCGCAGTCGACCTCGTCAACGGCCGATGGCGCCCCGGTTCCAGCCCGGCCGTACCCGGAACAAGTGAACCCGGCTCCGGCGAACGTTGCGTTCATCGCCAATCCGGCGATGGGTTCTTCCAGCGAGGCCATTGCTGTGAAGAGTCCTTCCAGCGAGCCTGCCGGACCAGGGCTCGCAGCAGCGCCCGGACCGGCGCCCGCGCCGGTTCCCTCGGCCAAGCAGAAAGAGCTCGACGCGATCACAGACCCGCAAAAGAGAGAGATTATCGATCAGAGCGCTAATCTTCTCAAGCTGGCCAACAGCCTGAAGGCCGAGATGGACAAGACCGGCCAGGACACACTGTCGGTGGCCGTAGTTCGCCAGGCAGACGAAATCGAAAAGCTGGCCCACAAGATGAGGACGAAATGAATCCGGCGGAGACAAGACTGGCAATGGATGAGCGGCGGCCGGGATTGGTTCGTCATTCATCGCGCAGGATGGCATGCCGCCTGCATTGGGTGCCTTGGCTGACGCTCCTCGTGGTGTCAGCGTGTGGCGGACGGTTCGCTTCGCCGCAACTGCAGTCCACTCCCCGGACGACCGTCATTGACCCGGGCAGAGGATCGGCCTCCGACGCGGACATCAATTCAGTCGGCAATTCTGCCGATATCATCTTCAGGGAGAGGCGGTTGCGCCAACTGATTGCGGCCCAGCACAAGGCGATGGTTTCCGACACGGATAAGCTGCTCAAATTAGTGATCCAATTCAACGCCGAGATCGACAACTCGACTCCGGCCGCGCTGACTCCGGAACAGCTTCGCATGGTTGCGGAGATTGAAAAGCTCGCGCACAGCGTAAAGGACAAGATGAGAACCTCAGCGCCGGAAGTGCCGGGCTTTGTTGACGATGCGCCACGGCTGAGGAGAAGATGAAGATCTCGATGCAGGCAGCGCCGGCCTTTCTTGAAGCCGCATTCTCAATTCAGCCTCCCTCTTCCCGTCACTCATCGATCCAAAGGTCATGTGCTTTTGCGAGATGCCGGAAGACGAACTGGTTGCGGTTCACAGGTTGACTGTGTGAGCAGGTAATTGGGCATTTCGGGTTGTTACAATCGTGTCAGGATTCCCCAGCACCACACAGATTCCCCAGCAAGACGATCATTTGGAGTGAAAAGCATGGGAATGGCAGTTTCCAGCGCCCGCGTATCCGATTCGGCTGCCGCTTCCGGCCGCTTGAGCGCGCAGCAGTTGGTCGAAATCTACCGGCTGATGTATCTTTCGCGCCACGTGGACGACCGCGAAATCATGCTCAAGAGGCAGCAGAAGATCTATTTCCAGATTTCGGCTGCCGGCCACGAGGCATTGCAGGTGGGTGCGGGCCTGGCGTTGCGGCCAGGCTACGACTGGTTCTTCCCTTACTACCGCGACCGAGCTCTTTGCCTTGCGCTAGGCGTCACGCCCGATGAAATGATGTTGCAGGCGGTGGGCGCGGCTACCGATTTGGCCAGCGGCGGCCGCCAGATGCCTGCCCACCCGAGCAGCCCTTCGCTGCACATCGTGAGCACCTCTTCTTCGACGACGACGCAACTTCTTCATGCGGTGGGTTGCGCGGAGGCGGGGCGGTATTTCAGCCGCCATCCCGAGGCGGCGGCGAAGCCAGAGTACTCCGGCACAGCAGGAGACTACCGTGCCTTTCGCGACGTGACCTTCCACGGCGACGAGGTGGTTCTGACGTGCCTTGGCGAAGGCTCGACTTCGCAGGGCGAGTTCTGGGAGGCGATGAACACAGCTTCAAATCAGAAACTGCCGGTGATCTTCTGCGTGGAGGACAACGGCTACGCCATCAGCGTGCCGGTCGAGGTGAACACGCCGGGCGGCAACATCTCGAAGCTGGTCGCCAACTTTCCCAACTTCCACTTCGCGGAGATTGACGGCACCGATCCGGAGGTCTGCCTGCGTGCGTTTCAGGCGGCCGCTGCGCATTGCCGGGCTGGCCTGGGACCTGCGTTTGTTCATGGCCATTGCGTGCGGACCTATTCTCACTCGCTCTCGGACGACGACAAACTTTATCGCTCGGCTGCCGAGCGCGAGGCGGATGCGTTGCGCGATCCGATCGCAAAGATGCAAATGCGGCTGCTGCGCGAGGGAATTCTTACGGAGGCCGAGATCAACGAGCTGGAGCAGTCGCAAAACCATCTGGCTGCCGAAGCCGCCGAGCGCGCGCTGCAGGCGCCGCTGCCCAAGGTGCAGGACATTACCACTCATGTCTATTCCGAAGAACTGGACCCGACCGGATCGACATTCGATCACGAACATGCGCAGGCGCCTGGCGCGGCCGGCGGAGGCAAGGCCGGGAGTGCGAAGGGTCGCGATCCGCGCACCATGGCTGACCTGATCAACGCCTGCCTGCACGATGAAATGCGCCGCGATCCGCGCATTGTGGTTTATGGCGAGGATGTGGCGGACGCGAGCCGCGAGCAGGCGCTGGCAGAGGTCAAGGGAAAAGGCGGAGTGTTCAAACTCACGGCTGGACTTCAAACGGAGTTCGGTTCGGAGCGCGTGTTCAACTCGCCGCTGGCGGAAGCCAATATTGTGGGCCGGGCAGTCGGTTATGCGGTGCGGGGCATGAAGCCGGTGGTGGAGATTCAGTTCTTCGATTACATCTGGCCGGCCATGCACCAGATTCACAACGAGCTGGCGCTGATGCGCTGGCGGTCGCACGGCGGGTGGGCGTCTCCGGCAGTCATGCGAGTGCCGATTGGCGGCTACTTAACCGGCGGATCCATCTACCACTCGCAATGCGGCGAGAGCATCTTCACTCACATTCCGGGGCTGCGGGTGGTATTTCCGTCAAATGCGCTGGACGCAAACGGGTTGCTGCGCACGTCGATCCGCTGCGACGATCCGGTGCTGTTCCTGGAACATAAGCGGCTCTACCGCGAGACCTTTGGGCGCGCTCCTTATCCGGGGCCGGAGTTTGCGATTCCGTTCGGGAAGGCGAAGATCGTGCGGCCGGGGACGCAGATGACGCTGGTGACCTACGGCGCGGTGGTGCCGCGGGCGCTCCAGGCGGCGGAGAGGGCGCAGCGCGAGCATGGGATCGACGTCGAGATCGTCGATCTGCGGACGCTGAATCCTTACGACTGGGAGGCGATTGCCAACTCAGTGCGGAAGACGAGCCGCGTGATTGTGGCTCACGAAGACATGTTGAGTTGGGGCTACGGGGCGGAGATTGCGGCGCGCATCGCGGACGAGCTATTCGAGGACCTGGATGCTCCGGTGAAGCGTATCGGATCGATGGACACATTTGTGGCTTATCAGCCGCTGCTGGAGGACGCGATTCTTCCCCAGCCGGACTCGATTCTTAAGGCGATCGTGGGGTTGATGGGGTATTAGCGACCATCCAGCAGCGCACTCACGGCCGCTGGAAATGACGGGAAGCGAAAGTCGGCCATTTTCTGCGCGGACTCAATGCCGGGCGCTTGGTTCTCCGAATTGCTGTCAATAAGAATGGCCGTCATCCCCAGGCGGCAGGCAAATTCAATATCCACCAGTGAGTCGCCAATCATTACACTCGATGCGGTCGTGGTGGCAGGGAACTGGGCGACAGCTTGCTCGAAAAGCCCAGGCAGCGGCTTGCGGCAGTTGCACTGGCCACGGTCGTGCGGGCAGATGAAGAATGCATCTATATGCGCGCCGTGGGCGCTCAACGTGCGCTGAAATTCGGAGTGGATGGCCTGGACGTCGGCGGCAGAGTATAGGCCTAGAGCGATTCCGCGCTGGTTGGAGACGACGACGACGCAAACACCGGCTTGGTTGAGGCGGGCGATGGCTTCAGGGACGTGGGGGAGGACGTGGAAATCGCCCGGTGACCGGACAAAGCTGCCTTCGGGCACCTTCCGATTCAGGACTCCGTCGCGGTCGAGGAAGATGGTGGCGAGCGCGCGCGGGATGCTCTTTTGTGCTGGGCTGGTCACACGGTAATGATAGCAACCGGAAGGGAGGCAGATGCCCGATGAGTCGCCTTCAGAAGGAAATCAAGTCACGATCATGTAGGCCCGGATACAATACTTGGATGGAGTGTTGTATTGACCTGGGGCAGAGCCAGGAATCCTACGCGAGGCGGGCGGGCCAGCCGGCATGAAGAATTCTTTGCGCCTGCTTCGCTATGGGCTACCCTATTCCCTGGAGTGGCTGCCTGGCGTATTGCTGCTGGCGGCAACCGGGGTTCTTGACACCTTTCGTGTGCTCCTATTGCAGCCGATCTTCGATAAGGTTCTGAGCCCTGCAGCACCGGAAGGGCCCATCCTCCTCGGGATTCCCAAGACATTCTTCGATATCAATCTGTCTTTCGATCTCAGGCAGTTATTTCCGCCGTTTCTGCATCAGCACAACGCGTGGAACGTAGTTGCTATTGCGCTGGTGGTCTCAACGCTCGCAAAGGGGATTTGCGACTACCTTGGGACCTACCTAGTGAACTATGCGGGATTCGGTTTGATCACCGATTTGCGCAATCATCTTTACGAGGCGACGCTGCGGCGGTCTTCGAGCTTTTTTCACAAACACGCGACGGGGACGATTCTTTCCACGCTCATCAACGACGTGGACAAGGTGCAGAACGCGGTGAGTTCGGTGATCGGCGAATTCCTGCAGCAGTTCTTCACGTTTGTTGTGGGGCTAGCCTGCGTGATCGGGCTGGGCGGGCAACTGAGCTGGGCGCTGTTGTTATTCATCCCCGTCGTGGTGACCTCCGCGCGCAGGATCGGCGGAGCAGTGCGGACGCGTACCCGCACCGGCCAGGACAAGCTGGCGGAGGTTCAGAACATCCTGCACGAGACCGTGACCGGCAACCGCATCGTGAAAGCGTTCAACACCGAACAGTGGGAGGTACTGCGCTTCAAGTCGGCGGCTCGGCGGCTCTTCCGCGCCAACCTGCGCAACGTGCGTATCCAGTCGATAAGCTCGCCATTGATGGACTCGATCGGCGCGGTAGCGATCGCCATGTTTCTTTGGATTGGGCGCAACCAGATCATGCACGGCAAAATGACGATGGGGCTTTTTGGCGCATTCATCATCCTGTTGTTCAAGCTCTACGATCCGGTGCGCAAGTTTGCTTACTTCTACAACAGCTTTCAGCAGGCAATGGGCGCTTCGTCGTCCATCTTCGGCTATTTTGACACCGAAGACGACGTGAAGGAACGGCCGCACGCGCTGGCCTTGAAGCGATTTCAGGACTCCATCCAGTTTCAGAATGTGGGCTTTTCGTATTCGACCGAAGAGGGCGAGCACCAGATTCTGCATAACATCGATCTCGATGTTCATGCCGGCGAGGTGCTGGCGCTGGTGGGACCGAGCGGCGCCGGGAAGTCGACGCTGGTGAACCTGATTCCACGCTTCTTCGATGTCAGCATGGGGTCGATTCTCATCGACGGGCACGACCTGCGTTCCCTGACTCTTGCCTCGCTGCGGCGCCAGGTGGCGCAGGTGACGCAGGAGACAATCCTCTTCAACGACACGGTGCGCAACAACATTGCCTATGGGCAGCCGGACGTGAAGCTCGCGATAGTGGAGGAAGCTGCTCGCAACGCCCTGGCCCACGACTTTATTCTGCGCATGCCGCAGGGCTACGATACGGTGATCGGAGAGAAAGGGTTCCGCCTCTCCGGCGGCGAGCGGCAACGGCTGGCAATCGCGCGGGCCATCCTGAAGAACGCGCCGATTCTGATTCTGGATGAGGCAACCTCCGCGCTCGATGCCGAGAGCGAATCGCTGGTGCAGATCGCGCTGGCCAACCTGATGCAGAACCGCACCGTGATGGTGATCGCGCACCGGCTCTCGACTATTCGCCGCGCCAACCGCATTGCCGTTCTCGAGGACGGCCGCATTACCGCGATGGGCACGCACGAGGATCTGTTGACTACGTCGCCGACCTACCAGCGGCTCTACCAATTGCAGTTCATCGATCAGCCTGAGGCTGAGCCAGAACCAGAAGAACCTCTGACGCATTACTTGCCTGGCTTCGAGCCGGCGTACGTCACCGGGAAAGAGGAGTAAGCAGGAATGCCTATTTATTCGATGACCGGGTTTGCGCGTGTCCAGGTGCGCATCCCGCTTCGCGAACAGGACCAGCTCAGCTACACGCTGACCGTGAAGAGCGTGAATCACCGCTTTCTCGATGTGCAGTTGCGCCTGCCGTCGGGCATGGATGCCCTGGAGATGGAGCTGCGCAAGGTGTTGAAGGACAACCTGGTGCGCGGCCACGTGGATCTGACATTGTCTGTCGATCGAAGCTCGCAACGGACCGCCGGCTACAATCGCGAATTGGTAGCTGGTTATCTTGCGGCTTTTGACGCAGCGAAGCGCGAGCATAGGCTCCAAGGCGAGCCGGATCTGAACGCTGCGTTCCGCCTGCCCGGCGCATTGCAGACAGAGAGCCGGGAAGACGGCGACCTGGCAGTGCTGGCGGAAAGCGCGCAGCAACAGATCGGGCCGCTGCTTGAAGAGCTCAAGCTCATGCGGGCTCGCGAGGGCGAGTCGCTCGAGGCCATTCTTCATGGCACGCTCGACCGGTTGGGAGAGGCAACGGACTGTGTCGTGAAGCTGCGCCCGGAGATCGAGCAGCGCTATCAGGAGAGGCTTACCCAGCGGCTGTTGGCTGCTACCGGTCCGGAGTTTAACCGCCAGAGGTTGCTGGAGGAAGTGGCCGTGCTGGTGGAGCGCAGCGATATTGCCGAAGAGCTGACCCGCATGACCACGCACATCGGGCACTTTCGCGAATTGCTTGCCGGCGGCGGCGAAGTGGGCAAGAAGCTGGACTTTCTGCTCCAGGAGATGAACCGCGAGGCCAACACGCTGCTGTCGAAGACCGGCGGCGTAGGCGGAAAGGGCACGCGCATCACCGAACTTGGGCTGGCGATGAAGGCCGAGATCGAAAAAGCCCGCGAACAGATTCAGAACGTGGAGTGAAGCAGAGATCAGAGATCAGAGATCAGGGGTCAGAGATCAGGGGTCACTGGTCAGGGGTCGGAGATCGGAGACCGAAGATCGGAACCTAGCATTGGCGGAAGGGAATAACGACACGTGGCGGGAATTCTGTTTATCATTTCGGCGCCTTCGGGCTCGGGCAAGAGTACGCTGGTGAGCGAATTGCGCAAGCAAGTCGGCGGCGTGGATTTTGCTGTTTCATGGACCACGCGGCCGCCGCGCGGCTCAGAGGAAGACGGACGCGAGTACCACTTCGCGAGCCGCGATGAGTTTGAGCGGATGGTGGGCGCGGGCATGTTCCTGGAGCACGCGGAGGTCTTTGGCCACCTCTATGGAACAGCCCGGCAGTCGCTGGAAGAGGCGCGAAAAGCAGGGCACGATCTGCTGCTTGACATCGACGTGCAAGGCGCCGCGCAGGTACGCCAAAGAATGCCCGAGGCCGTAAGCATTTTTGTTCTTCCGCCCAATCCCAAGGTTCTGCGCACGCGTCTGCGCAATCGGAGCCGCGCAGAAGGCGTTGTGGACGAGGTCGAAGTGTTTCGCCGTCTGGGCCAGGCCCGCAAGGAGATTGAGAATTTTCGCCAATACGGCTATATTCTGGTCAACGACATTCTTGACCGGGCGGTGGCGCAGTTGGAGGCTATTGTTCTTGCCGAACGATATTACCGCAACGGAGAAGCTATTGCGTACCGTTCGCGACGGGTGTTGGAAGTCGCTGCGGCCTGTCTGCTATCGAACTCGCAGGAGCGGATCAAACCTGTGCTTGAGGCGTTCGGAATTCTCGGCGACTCCGGCCAGCAGCAACTTCCCTTTGGAGATGACCCCGATGACGATTGAGACCAGCTTCGATTCGAACTATCGCAAGGTTCTAGTGGCGGCGCGTCGCGCTCGCCAGTTGCAGGGCGGCTCCCACGCTCTGGTCAACAGCCAGTCCACCAAGGCCTGCCGCATTGCCCAGGAGGAGATTGAAGCCGGCAAGATCGCCTACGTCAAAAAAGAGGTTGAGGTGGTGAAGCCGCTGGTGGAGGGGCCCGCGGTTCCGATTCTGCTGAGCTAAGAAACAGTGGTCAGTGATCAGTGGTCAGACGGTTGGTTGTCCCGTTTCTGTGCGGGTTATCTGCGCACAAGGTGGGACACATCTTTTTTGGGGCACCCAGCCTGCTTTCCTGGATGACTGTGGACTGAACACTGTTCACTGATTACCGATCACTGATCTACAATCGAACCATGAGGGTGACGGTGGGCGTGTCGGGCGGGATTGCCGCGTACAAGGCCGCGGAACTGGTGCGCGCCCTGCAAAGGCAGGCCCTGGAAGTCCATGTGGTGATGACTGCGGCAGCGTGCAGATTTGTGCAGCCATTGACATTTGCTTCGCTCACCGGGCACAGGGTGATCACCAGCCTTTGGGACGATGCGGCCGGTGGCCCCGGAGATACCGCGGCCGAACAGAACGGGATTGAGCATATCGGCGAGGCCCAATGGGCCGAGGCGCTGGTGGTGGCTCCGGCCACGGCCAATATTCTGGCCAAATTCGCGCACGGCATTGCCGACGACTTCCTGAGCACAATGTATCTGGCGGCGACCGCGCCGGTTCTTGTTTGCCCGGCGATGAACGTGAACATGTGGAACCATCCGGCGACGCAGGCCAATCTTGAATTGTTGCGGCAGAGGGGTGTGCGGGTTGTGGAACCGGGCACGGGGGACTTGGCCTGCGGCATGGTCGGCACAGGCCGCATGGCGGAGCCGGATGCGATCGCCGATGCGGTGCTAAGGGCGCTGGGGCGGCGTCACGACCTAGCCGGCGAAGTCGTGCTGGTGACCGCGGGGGGAACGCGCGAGGCGCTGGATCCGGTGCGCTTCCTGGGCAATCGCTCCAGCGGCAAGATGGGTTACGCGCTGGCCGAGGCCGCGCAGAGCCGTGGGGCGAGGGTGATTCTGGTGACCGGGCCGACGGCGTTGCATCCGCCGGCGCACTGCGAAGTGGTGAAGGTGGTTGCGGCGGGCGAGATGCGTGAAGTAGTGCTGAAGCGCATGGCCGAGGCGACGATGGTGGTGAAGGCCGCGGCGGTAGCCGATTACCGGCCTATCGCTGTGAGTGAACAGAAGCTCAAGCGCACGGGACCCATGACCCTGGAGCTTGCGCCGACCGAAGATATCCTGGCCGAGGTTGTGCGGCGTAGGAGACCAGGGCAACTGATTGTCGGCTTTGCCGCGGAGACCAACGACCGTATGGCTAACGGCCGCGCGAAGCTCGCCGCAAAGGGCGCCGATGCGATCGTGGTGAACGACGTGACGGCCGATGGCGTCGGCATTGATTCGGAGACGAACGCGGCGACGTTCCTGACGGCGAGCACATCGATCGAACTGGCCGAGATGCCGAAGCGGCAGCTTGCCGACCGGATACTCGACGAGATTCTTGCGTTGCGCCGGCCGCGGCCGCTGATGGTGGAGCTGGATGAGGACCAGGACGATGACCAGGATCCAAAGTCGCGTCAGGATCGGGTGCTGAGCGACGCAGTTCCGACCACGCGGCGGCAACTGATTGTGGAGTAGGCGAATTGGCGAGACAGCTCGATCCTGCAATTCGCGACGCTCTGGTGGAGCGCGTTCGCTTTTATCGCGACCTGGGCCTGACCGAGTTCTATCGCCGGCCGGTGGATGCCGCGCTGCTTGCGGCCGAGCCGGTTGAGACGCTAGCGCCGCCGGTTCAATCTCCAGAGCAGCCTTCTATTCCCCAATCCAAATTCTTCGGAGAGGAAACTGCCATTTCCGCACGCAAGAGTATTCCTGCCCTGCCAGAAATCGCCGCAACTGTGCCGGTGGCCGATCGCGCGGCCGCGTTGCAGACGATTCGCGATGAGATCGGCGATTGCACGCGCTGCGCACTGCACAAGGGGCGCAACAAGCTGGTGTTTGCCGACGGCGATCCGAATGCGCGGCTGATGTTTGTGGGCGAGGGGCCGGGCGCGGACGAGGATGCGCAGGGGCTGCCGTTCGTAGGCCGCGCGGGGCAATTACTCAACAACATGATTACGGCGATGGGGCTGAAGCGCGAAGAGGTCTACATCGCCAACGTGGTGAAGTGCAGGCCGCCGGGGAATCGCACGCCGGAGCCCGATGAGGCGAATACTTGCACGCCGTTTTTGTTTCGCCAGATCGACGTGGTGCGGCCTCAGGTGTTGGTGGCGCTGGGCGCTACGGCGGCGACGTATCTGCTGGGGCACAAGCAGCCGCTGGCGGGGCTGCGGGGCCGGGTTCACGCGTTTCGCGGGATGCAATTGATTGTGACTTATCATCCGGCGTTTTTGCTGCGCGATCCGCGGCAGAAGAAAGAGGCCTGGGCGGATCTGCAGATGGCGATGAAGGAGCTGGGGCTGAAAAAGCCAGCTTCCAGCTCCTAGCTTCTTGCTTTCAGCTTGTGGGGCGTGTACGGAGTCTGTTCATTCACACCCGTCGCAAAAGACGCGAAGGGCGGGTCACCCGGCGAAGGTCAATTCCCTCTACAGTATTGATCCCGCGACCTCCGCGGGAGTTTACCCACAATTGACGGGCGCCTTGCGGATGCGGCGGCTATGATCAGGACTCCGGAGGATCGCGACTCAAATGGAAGAGAACGCTCGAAATCAACGTCCCGCGCGCATGCGACCCAATGCGGACTTGGTTCGCCCGATGTATGCGCGCCAACAACTGCTTGGGCCGACGCCGCGCCACTCGATTCCCGAGGAAGGAATGGCGCCGATGACGGCCTACAACCTGATCCACGACGAGCTGATCGTGGACGGGAACTCGCGCTTCAACCTCGCCACCTTCTGCGGCACATGGATGGAGCCCGAGGCGCACCGCCTGATGTCCGAGACATTCGACAAGAACATGATCGACAAGGACGAGTATCCGCAGACGGCGGAGCTGGAGATGCGCTGCGTTCGCATGCTGGCCGAGCTCTGGAACTCGCCCTCGCCGGAGACCACCATCGGCACATCGACCATCGGTTCCAGCGAAGCCTGCATGTTGGGCGGCCTGGCTCTGAAATGGCGCTGGCGCAAGAAGATGCAAGAGCAGGGCAAGCCGGCCGACAAGCCGAACCTGGTGACGGGCACAAACACCCAGGTCTGCTGGCACAAATTCGCCCGCTATTGGGACGTCGAGCCGAGAGAAGTGCCTCTTCTTGGAGACGAGGCGATCACCGATCCGGAACGCGCCGCTGCCGCCTGCGACGAAAACACCATCGGCGTCGTTTGCGTGCTGGGCAGCACTTTTACCGGCCACTATGAGAATGTGCTGGCGCTGAGCGCCGCGCTCGACCGGCTCCAGGAGAAGACCGGCCTCGACATACCGATACACGTCGATGGCGCAAGCGGCGGATTTGTCGCGCCGTTTCTGCAGCCGGACCTGGTTTGGGACTTCCGCTTGCCGCGGGTCAAATCCATCAACACCTCGGGCCACAAGTACGGCCTGGTCTATCCCGGCGTGGGCTGGATCGTTTGGCGCGAGTTGCAGGACCTGGATTCGGACCTGATCTTCAACGTCGATTACCTGGGAGGCGCCATGCCCACGCTGGCCATCAACTTCTCCCGCCCCGCCAGCCAGATCGTCGCCCAGTATTACAACCTCATCCGGCTCGGCAAGTCGGGCTATCGCGCCATCCACGCGGCCTGCCAGGAAGTGGCCGTCGAACTCGCCGCCGAGATCGCCGCGCTGGGGCCGTTTCAGATGCTCGCAACCGGCCACGATCTCCCGGTAATCGCATGGACCCTGAAGGATCCAAAGCCGAACTGGTCGCTTTACGACTTGTCGGACAGGCTGCGTGATCGCGGCTGGCAGGTGCCCACATACAGGATGCCCGCCGACCGCCAGGACGTGATCCTGCAGCGCATCGTGGTCCGCAACGGATTTACCCACGATTTGGCCGGGATGCTGCTGAACGATATTCGCCGCCATTTGGATTGGTTCGCTACGCAACCCGGGTTCACGCCAACATTGGACGGAGCCGGCTTCCATCACTGAGGAAGTATGGGGACATTCCCACCCTTCGTAAACGGCGCGAAGGATGGAGCCCCGGCTCTCCCTGCGAGTTCCTGAGCAGCGCCTTCATTCGCCCTTGGCTTTCGCTTGCTTTGCTGAGAAGGAGTTGGCGACCAGCAGCTCAAGGACCTTTGAATCCACGTCGGCCAGCTTCTTGATGTAGAGGCAACCTTTGCCGGTGGTGTGCTTGCCTAACTTGGCAATGAGTGCAGGCGCACCATCGGCCCCGGCGATGCCGTAGACGACAGTTGCAGCCTTGCGCGGCGAAAAGCCGACGATGAGCGAGTCTCCTTCGCGGCCGCTCTCGTATTTGTAGTGGTAGCTGCCAAAGCCGATGATTGACGGTCCCCACATCTTCGGCTCTTCGCCGGTAACGCTTTGCATCAACTTGGCGAGCGCCTTGGCATCGGCGCGCCGGGCCTGGTCGTCAATTGCATCGATGAACGAAGCGACGCTCAGCTCTGTGGGCCTGGTTTTGTTTTCCGCCATTCGTCCTCCCTGTTTTTCTCTCAAGGACGGTCTTCTTCATGCCCTAGCATTGAGATCCGATAAGCGCTGCTCGGTTCTGAATCGAGCGCCTACTTCCAGTCCCGCCACAAAGCTACGCCGCCGAAGATGCCGGATTCGTTGGAGACGATCGTTACGTTGGGGCCCGGGTCGAAGTTGATCTTCTTGGTGTTGCCGCCTCCGATGTAAAGGTGGTCCCAGTTGAAGGTGGCCGAGGTTTGAGCGATGGCTTGCTTGAGGAATTTGTTCCAGGCTCTCTTGCCGAACTTGTCGAGGCCGCGGCGGCCGAGGTAGTCCTCGTAGGTCTTGGTCTTCCAGGGATGGTGGCCGAGTTCGAGGCCGGGGCAGAGGCGGCCGTCGGTGAAGAGAGCCGAGCCCATGCCGGTGCCGAGGGTGAGGGTGAGCTCGACACCTTTGCCGCTGACGGCTCCATAGCCCTGGACGGCGGCGTCGTTGGCCACGCGAACCGGCTTCTTCCAGCGCTTTTCGAGTTCGGCCTGAAGGGGGAAGTCTATCCACCTGGGGTGAAGGTTCGCCGCGGTGAAGGTGATGCCGCGCTTGATGACGCCGGGAAAGCCGACGGAGACGCGGTCGAAGGCGGGAAAGAGCGCGTGCAGCTTATCCAGACCCTTGAGCACGGCGAGAGGGGTGGGGATGGCGGGGGTGGTTACACGCTGGCGCTCGCTGACCGCCCTGCCGTTGGGGTCGAGGAGCATGGCCTTGAGACCGGAGCCGCCAATGTCGATGGAGAGGGTGATGGGGCGGGCGGGTTTGCTGGCACTCTTCTTGGCGTTAGGACTGGTGGCGGCGGACTTTGCTTGTTTGGGAGTCATCAGGAAGAATTGTACTCGCGGAGGGCCGGGGTTGCGCGGGGGAAAAGTTAGAGGGAAATTGGGGGAGTGGCGGAGGTTGCGGGGGTTGGGTCTTAGCCGCGCTGTGCGCGTGTCAGCGAGTCAGCAGTGCGATGGTGGAGGACTCCTGGTTTTGCACGGATCTTTTGTGGACGCCGGATCCCCTACACTGAAGTTTGCCTCCCATGCCCGCCTACTGCGAAGTCGCGCTGCCTGTACCGCTGGGCCAGACGTTCACCTACGCGGTGCGCGAGGGACAGAGCCCGCAGCGCGGGGCGCGCGTGATTGCTCCGTTTCGCAACGAGAAGCTGATCGGGGTGGTTACGGCAGTGGATGCCAAGGCTCCCGACGACGTGGAGATGCGGTATCTGGAAGCGGTGCTGGACGAGGAGCCGCTGCTGAGCGGGGAGCTGATGGCGCTGGCGGAGTGGATGGCAGGGTACTACCTGGCTCCGCTGGGCGAGGTGTTGCGCGGGATGTTGCCGCTGATGGCCGAGGTGCGGCGGACAGTGTATTACCGGATTACGGACCTGGGACGGGATGTGCTGGCGGATCGGGTGGAGGGGGATTCATCGGTTGGTGAGTCCCCAGAGCACACCTCCGGGGCTAAAGCCCGCGGCAATTCAATCGATCCTATGCCGGGGTTAAAACCCCCGTCTCCCTCCGGACTTCCACCTCTCAAAGGGAAGCGGCGGGGGAAGTTGTCACGGGAGGAGCTGGATCTGGAGCTGCGGGTACTGACGCGGCTTGCCGATGGCGAAGCGGTGAAGGTGTCAACACTGCGCACGGCGACCGCGGCGACGCTGCCGGTGCTGGCAGGCCTGGTGCGCAAGAAGTGGATTGTGCGCGAGACGGCGGCGGTAGAGCGGGATGCGCGGAGGACGGAGCGGTTTGCGGTGCTGATTCCCGAGGCGCGGCTGCCGGCTCTGACGGAGAAGCAGCAGGCGATTCTGGCCGAGTTGGCAGCGTGCGGCGGGGAGCTGCAGCTCAAGGAGTTGCGCCGTAAGGACCTGCCTTCGTCGACGCTGCAGACGCTGGTGCGGCGCGGGCTGGTGCGGATCGAGGAGCGTGCGGCGGCGTTTCGCATGGGCGGCCTGCGGCCGACGGTGGAGTCGTTCAAGTTGAATCCCACACAACTGGATGCGCTGGCGAGCGTGGTGCCGGTGCTCGGCGCATTCCATTCCTTCTTACTTTTTGGAGTCACTGGCTCAGGAAAGACAGCCGTGTATCTGGAGGCAATGCAGAGGGCTCTGGACCGGGGATTATCGTCGATTTTGCTGGTTCCGGAGATTGGGCTGACGCCGCAGACGGTAGGACTGCTGGATGCCGCGTTTGGAGATCGCGTGGCGTTGCTGCACTCGGCGCTGACGCCGGAGGAGCGAAGCGAGCAGTGGCGGCGCATCAAGAGGGGTGAGGCGCGGATTGTGGTGGGGACGCGGTCGGCGATCTTTGCGCCGGCGCCGGACCTGGGCCTGATTCTGGTGGATGAAGAGCACGACCAGAGCTACAAGCAGGAGGAGACACCGCGCTACAACGCGCGCGATGTGGCGGTGATGCGGGCCAAGCTGGCGGGAGCGGTGGTGGTGCTGGGGTCGGCGACGCCGTCGCTGGAGAGCTGGCAGAATACCATTGCGCAAAACGGGGGGCAGGGAAAGTATGCGCGCATCGAGATCAAAGACCGGGTGATGAATCGGCCGCTGCCCGAGGTGGAGCTGATCGACATGCGGCGCGAGTTTCAGGAGACGGGCAAGGAACAGCTTTTTTCGCGGTCGCTGATCGAGCAGACGAGCGCGGCGCTGGGCCGGGGCGAGCAGGCACTGATTCTGCTCAACCGGCGAGGGTACTCGTTTGCCGTGATCTGCCGTGCGTGCGGCGAAAAGCTGGAGTGCGAGAACTGCGCGATTGCGCTGACCCATCACAAGCCTGCCGGGGAGGACGCCGAGGTTGCCCATGCGGGGCAGCGGCTGGAGTGCCATTATTGCGGGTTCCGTCGCATTGTGCCGGCGCGGTGCCCGAAGTGCGACAGCGAGCATCTCTACTATCTGGGCGCTGGTTCGGAACAGGGAGAGGCACGGCTGACGGAGATTTTTCCCAGCGCCCGGATCGGGCGCATGGATCGCGACACGGTGCGCGGGCGCTACGACCTGGAACGTCTGCTGGCGCGGCTGCACTCGGGCGAGATCAATCTGCTGGTGGGCACACAGATGATTGCCAAAGGCCACGATATTCACGGTGTGACGCTGGTGGGCGTGGTGGGCTGCGATCATGCGCTGTCGATGCCGGACTTTCGCGCGGCGGAGCGGGTGTTTCAATTGATGACGCAAGTCAGCGGGCGGGCCGGGCGCGGGGACTTGCCGGGGCGCGTGGTGGTGCAGACATATTATCCGGATCACTATGCGATTGTGGCCGCGACGAAGCACGACTACACGAGCTTCGCGGAGCGCGAACTCAAGTATCGGCGCTGGTTGCACTATCCACCGTTTGGCGTGCTGGCGAATGTGCTGGTGCAGTCGGCCAAGCTGGAGGAGGCGGCGGGCTGGTCGGCGGTGCTGGGCAAGTGGTTTCAGAAGGCTGCGCCGGGGGGAGTGCGCGTGTTGGGGCCATGCACCGCGCCGATCGCTCGCATCAAGGGCGTGTACAGATTTCATCTGATCTTGAAGGCGGGGTCGAGGAAGGCGTTGAATACGGCGCTACGCGGGATGCTGGCTCATGCGGATGCGGCGGGGGTTCCGCGGCGGAACCTGGTGGTGGATGTGGATGCGCTGCGGTTGATGTGAGTCTGCGGCGGGGTAAATGGCGCGGATATCCTTGCTTGACAAGTGAGAAGTGACGCGCCACACTATACGCATGATCAAAAGCTTCCGGCATAGGGGGATCGAGAAGTTTTTCACCACCGGAACCAAAGCTGGGATACAGCCTTCGCATGCCGCCAAACTGTCGGTCCAGCTATTTCAATTGAACCGGGCCAAGGCTCCACGCGATATGAATGCTCCAGGGTGGGATTTGCACGCGCTGCGTGGCGATCTCAAGGGGCACTGGACAGTCAAGGTCAACGGCAATTGGCGCCTGACTTTTGCCTTCGAGGGCGAGAACGCAGTCCTCGTCGATTATCAGGATTACCACTAGGAGCAAAAAGATGCGCATGCACAATCCGCCACACCCAGGCAAAGTGCTACGGGAGTTCCTTGGCGACGTGGATGTAACTTCCGCGGCAAAGCATTTGAAGGTTTCACGCGCAACGCTTTCCCGAATCCTCAATGGCAAGGCGGGTATCTCGGCCGATATGTCGCTGCGTCTTTCCGCTGCGTTTGGCACTCATGCCGAGATTTGGTATGAGTTGCAGACCGATTACGATATGTGGCGGGCCTCCCAAAGGAAGCAGCCAAAAATCGCGCCTTTCAACCGGGCGGCTTAGGAACGAAGGCCGATGGGCTCCGGTGAAATCCACACATCGCAGAGTACGCGAAGCATGAGGCGCTTGGTGGTCGAATAATCGAGCGGTGCGGCATTATATCCCGACATTTAGAAATTATCTCGTGGCATTGAAATACATATAGACGGAGCATCGTATCGAGAGGTGAATTATGAAAGCAAGAACTCCATGCCCCGGAAGCAAAAGAGAAGTTGACGGCCCAGACGAGCCTATTGGAACGGTGCGTTGCAGGGTATGTAGTGATGGCACGCTGAAGTTGGAGACAACTACCACGGAGAGCGGAGAGCAAAAGCATTCCGTGCCCGAACATTATGCGATAGCTGCTGCACCAAGATTCAAGCATCGTCCCAAAGGTCCCTCGCACCCAAGCGATAAGTCACGTAGAAACGGGCGAAATCGCAGCAGGCAGTAGTCGCTTCGTTCGATAGTGAGGTTGACGAAAGGAATCAAGAATGGCGGAATTCAATGTTGGAGATCGTGTTTACCAGATTCGGAGAGGTGACAGGTTCGCGCAGGAGGGTTTTGGCAGAATACTATCGATTCAAGGTACACGGGCTACGTTGCTATGGGAGCGTAATGGGAAGGATGGCGGCGTTGAAAGTAGAGACCTAATCACTGAAGAAGAAGCGGTGAACGAAGGGCTTACCTAAGTTCTCTTTGTTACCTGCCGGGTGCCAATGTCTCGCCTTTGAGACCGATGAGTTTCGTGGGACAGCCTGCATTGAGCTTGCCGAATGGGCTCAATCTTTTCTTACGGCCTGAGCATCTTCTTCGATTTGCCCGGCGGCAGATAGTTCTCGCCGGTGACGACCTTGCGGCCAGTCTTGCTTTCGAGTTCGACGCGGCGCGTTGGGCGATCTTGCCGCCGGTCTTGGCGGCTTTTTTGTTGGCGGGCAGGCCTACCGCCGCATCCGTCTCCGCGATCTGGCGGGTGGAAAGCTCGGCCAAGGCCGTGAAGATGAGTTCGGCCTCGCTCATGTGATCACGAAGATTCTGGCTTTCGAGACCCTTCAGGTCCTTGTGCTCTTTGACCGATACGCCGGACCATTCCTCGTGAATGAGATTGGTGAGGATGGCGAACTCCTGCCCCTGTTTCACCTCGTGAGAGGCCCAGTAGTCGGTCAGCTTGTTACGCGTCTCCTGGCCGGTCATGCGCTGGGTGATCCACTTTTCGCTGCGTCCCAGCCTGCGCCAATTCTCCCTGGTCCGTTCCAGCCCCAGGGCCGGATCGGCGATCTCCCGCATCCGCTCATATCCGACCTTGGCGAGCCAGAGTTTGATGGGTTCAGCCTTGGGGCTGGGAACGGATTGGACCATCCGCAGCAGCGTCTCCGCTGTGGCTACATCGGTGAGCCGCTGTTTGCCGTCTTCCGCCGTCAGTTTCAACTGGTGACAATGTGTCACCAGTTCACTTCCCTCACTGCGCAGGCGCTGTTTGAGTTTGTTCCAGTATTTACGGGCGACTGTGGCATCCGGCTGCTGGGTCAGGATGCGAACAATGTCTACGACAGAGAACCACCATGTCTCAGTGGCTTCGTCGTACACGCGGCGTATCGGCTGATTCTCGAACAGAACGGAGGGAGCAAACCTCGTTTTGGTCATCGATTACTCTCAATTTGTGGCCACGCGGGTATTGTTGCTCATTTGGGCTTCAACGGGTTAATCGCCGTTCCCGCGGCGTTTCTTTTTGGTGGCTTTGCGGGCTTTGAGTGCGGCTTTTTTTGCGGCGGCTTTGCGGCGGCGGATCTCTTCTTTGGAGTACATGGTGCCGCGGCATTTGGGTGCGCCGCAGTTGCAGATGGCTTCGTCGTCGCCGCCGTCGTAGAGACAGTAGTCGTAAGTGATTTCTTCAGCGGGGGCGATGTTGCGGATGGCCTTGATCCAGACGCGGCCGTCGACCTCTTCGGTTTCGCAGTTGGGATCGCAGCTGTGGTTGATGAACATGGTCATGGCATGGCCGTCGATGACGATCTTGCCGTCGCCCAGTCCAAACAGGTAGGTGACGGGCGAGTCGGCGAAGGATTCGTCGGCCTGCTTCTTGGTGAGGCGATGGCCGGTGTACTCGGCGAGGCGGGCGCCTTTGCGAATGGCGGCGGTGGTATAACAGCCGGCGGCGTGGATGGCGGACGAGCGGATGATCAGTCCCATGCGGATGTGCGATGCTTTCTCTTGGTGCGGGATTGCAGTAGTTCGGAATTCCGTATGGACGCATCCTAACATTGAAGGGGATGGGTAGGGCATAAGGAAGATGGAAATGAAGCTTGGTTTCGGGATTGCTCTGGTGCTTGCGGGCTGCCTGATGGCGGCGCCGCGGCTCTGTGCGCAGGTTCCGGGGGATGCGGACGGCAGCGCGAAGAAGCCGTCTCCGGCACCGGCGCAGACCAGCCCCCAGGCGAAGCCGCAATCGGGCGCCAATCCGTTTCCGGAGGATACGACCAATGTTCCGGTGATGCCTTCGAAGCTGACGCCGGACATTCCTGCGGGTGACTTCAGCGAAACCGGCAGCGCCGCCGCCTCGCTGCCAGGAGACGACCTGGACCCGGTGAAGAGTCCGGATCAGGCGGGCGCGGAGAGCGGCAACGTGCAGGAGATGGAATCAAGCTCGAATGTAAAGAGCATCGACGGCCTGCTGCCTGCGCCGGGCGACGATGAGCCACAAACGCGGAAGAAGGGCGGCGCAATCGACGGTGCGCCCAAGGAGACCGCGAAGGAAGATATCGGCGTGGGCAAGTATTACCTCGATAACAAGAACTGGCGGGCGGCGCAGTCGCGGTTTCAGTCGGCGCTGGTGCTGTCGCCGGAGGATCCGGATGTTTACTGGGGGCTGGCCGAGAGCGCACGGCACCTGGGGAACTTCGCCGATGCGCGTGCGAATTACCTGAAGGTGATTGAGTACGACCCGGACAGCAAGCACGCCAAGGAAGCGAAAAAGGCTCTGGAAGATCCGCAGATCGAGAAGGCGAAGGCGGGGGCGGGACAATCAGCAAGTCCGCGGTAAGGGTGTCGGCAAGTTGCAAACGCCCCGAGCCTGCTTCATCGACCTGCTTTGTATCAGGGCACGACTTCAGTCGGGCCGCAAACGCCGCAAATCAGACGTAAGCTTTAGACCCTGCGGAACATTCTCCTGGATTCTCAACCTGCCGCGTATTCCCTTCAGAATTAGCTAGAAGGCGGCCCAGCGCAGATAGGCGGCGATGATGGGCTGACCCCATAGGCTGCTGACGATTCCACCGATACAAAGAAAAGTGCCAAGCGGGAGTTTGCTGGTGGCCCAGCTTTGGGGATTTGCGCGCATGGAGGGGATTGCGAGCAAGGCGAGGGCGACGAGCGCACCGAGGACGGAGCCGAGGGCGAAAGCGAGCAGTGCGCCGGGGAGGCCTAGCCAGGCGGCGAGCAGGGCCATGAGTTTGGCGTCGCCGAGGCCGAGCCCTTCACGATGGCGGATGAGCTTGTAGAGCCAGCGGATGAGCAGGATCAAAGCGCCGGCGGCAAGAATCCCGAAGATGTATTCAACTATTGTTTGCCAAATAGGTGGCTGAATGGTGATGTAGTTGACGGATTCCCAGATTAGGGATATCGAGTACAAGATACCGGCCGCTATCCCTGGCACAGTCACCACGTCAGGAAGCCATAGATGTTCAGCGTCAAGTATGGAAAGGCCAACCAGCAGGAAATACAGCAGCGCCATCCCAATCAGCACCTCGATCCCTGAAACGCGGACGCTGTAATCCCAGAGGAATTCTCCGTCGAAAGTTTGGAAGAATGGGGATTGTCGCCAAAACTCGATTGCCCAAAGCACTCCAATCGCCAATTCCACCAGCGGATACCGGATCCCAATCCACGTTTTGCAGTTCCGGCAGCGTCCCCGCAGAAACAACCAGCTAACCAGCGGAACATTCTCCCACCAAGCCAACGAGTGGTCGCAGTTGCGACAGTGGGAGCGGGGGTGAACGATGCTCTCGCCGGCTGGCCAGCGGCTCAGGCACACGTTCAGAAAGCTGCCGAAGGCAAGGCCTAGCAGACCGGCGAATGTTGTTCCCAGAATGCGAATCATGTGCGAGTTGAGTATACGAGGTTGGGTCTGTGCCTATCCCACTCAAGCCGCAAAGGGCGCGGCTTGAATGGGGCACGCGGCGATCACCCAGTGACGAGCAAGTGGGGTGTGGGACTGCGTTGATCCGAGGCGCGGTAGACTGAAGGGGAATGGAACTCCCTCTTCACAATTCAGATACTCGATCCTCTGCTGCGGAGGCCGCTGAACAAAGAGCCGTGGAGGCTGTCGTGACTGACCCCGCGCGGGCGGGGGCGCTGTTTGCGGAGGCGGCCACGATCATGGCACGGCTGCGTGCGCCGGGTGGGTGCCCGTGGGACCGCGAGCAATCCTTCGATTCGATTCGCAAATACACGCTGGAAGAGACCTATGAGGTCTTCGACGCCATTGAGCGGCGGGATTTTCCGCATCTGGCGGAAGAGTTGGGCGATCTGCTGCTGCAGGTGCTGTTTTATGCGGAGATGGCGGCGAACGAAGGACACTTCACCATTGCCGATGTGCTGGATCATCTGAACCGCAAGCTGATCAGGCGGCATCCGCATGTGTTTGGCGAAGAGGCGTCGCGAGCGGCCGGAAACAATGCCGAAGTAGATGCCGCCGTGGGGGGCTCTGCGGCTGCGGTGCTTCGGAATTGGGAAGAGATCAAGCTGGCCGAGAAGGCGCTGCGCGCGGCGGACCCTCGAGAGGCGTCGAGGCTTGACACGGTGCAGCGGGCGATGCCGGCCTTGGCGGAGGCAGCCAAGCTGGGCGGGAAGGCGCAGAAGGCAGGATTTGACTGGCCGGGGTGGCGCGATCTGCTGCCGAAGCTCGAAGAAGAGACACGCGAGCTGGAGGCGGAGGCTTCGTCGGACGACCCGGCGCGCAAGCCCGCGGTGGAGGCGGAGCTGGGCGACCTGCTGTTTACAGTGGTCAACCTGGGACGGCACCTGGGCGTGGATGCGGAGATGGCTTTGCGGGGGTGCAACCGGCGTTTTCGCGAGCGGTTCAAGGAGATGGAACTGGCTGCAGAGCGTCCGCTGGAAGAGCTCGCGCCGGAGGAGTTGGAGGCGCTTTGGGCCGGAGCGAAGCAGAAGCTGGCGGGCGAGGCGCAGGCATGATCGAGATTCGGCCGTGCGCGGGGTTTGACGAACTCGAAGCTTGCGTTCAGCTTCAGATTGAGACCTGGGGCGTGGATGCCAGCGACACAACGCCGCGCAAGACGTTTCTGCTGGCGCAAAAAATCGGCGGACAGGTGTTGGGCGCCTTTGATACGGAGAAGACGGGCGCGGCGGAATCGCTGGTTGGCTTTGTCTTTTCTTTGCCGGGTGTGAAAACCAGAGAAGCAGAGCCGAGAGCTTATCTGCACTCCCACATGCTGGCGGTGCGGGAGGCGTATCGCAACCGGGGACTAGGCAAGCAACTAAAGCTGGAGCAACGGCTTGAGGCGCTTTCGCGGGGAATCCGGTACATCGAGTGGACATTCGATCCCCTGGAGATCAAGAACGCCTTTTTAAATATCCACAGGCTGGGGGCGCTAGTTCGAAGGTATTTTGTGGATTTCTATGGTGTATCCTCATCTCGACTGCAGGCAGGGCTGCCCACGGACCGGCTGATGGCGGAGTGGCGGCTCGATTCGGCAACAGTAAGTTCGATCCTCGATGGCCGTCCGGCATCCGGGCAGCCGATCAAAGAACACATTCAGGTTCCGGCATCCATCTATCATTGGAAATCGACGGAAGCCGGCCGGGAAAAAGCCCTGGCCGTTCAGTTGGAGAATCGACGAAAGTTTCAACAGGCATTTTCCCAAGGGCTGGCGGTAGTTGGCTTTTCCCGGGATGCGGCAGGAAATGGCGTCTTTGAGCTGGGGCCCCCAACTCAACAGGAACTGGACTGAATTTCATTGGACGAACCTTCCCGAGGATCGAGAATCTCATGAGAATCGATGCGATCGTTCTGCGCGAAATCCATCTGCCGCTGGTGCGTCCCTTTGAGACCAGTTTTGGCGTAACCCGCAACCGGAGGATCCTGCTGGTCGAGGTGCAGTCCGAGGGGCTGATCGGCTGGGGCGAGTGCACCGCGGGCGAACATCCGTATTTCTCCGCGGAGTCGACCGATAGTGCCTGGGCTGTGATCACGCAGGAGCTGGGTCCGATGCTGGCCGCCGCGCCGCCTGAGCACGGCGGGGAGTGTCCGCACATCTTTCGCAAGGTGCGGGGCAACCCCATGGCCAAGGCGGCGCTGGAGAATGCGATCTGGGATCTGGAGGCGCAGCGCGAGGGCATGCCACTTGCGCGGCTGATCGGCGGCGTGCACGAGACGATTCCGTGCGGGGTTTCGCTGGGCATCCAAACGTCGATTCCGGAACTTCTTGGGATTATTGAGAAGGAACTCGCGGCCGGGTATCAGCGCATCAAGCTCAAGGTAAAGCCGGGCTGGGATGTGGAAGTATTGGAGCGCGTGCGGCACCGCTGGCCGGAGATCACACTTAGCTGCGACGCCAACTCCGCGTACAAGATGAGAGACGCGGACCACCTGGTGAGTTTTGACGCATTCGACCTGCTGATGATCGAGCAGCCATTGTGGTGCGACGATTTCTATTACCACTCGATGCTGCAGAAACGGCTGGAAACGCCGATTTGCCTGGACGAGTCGATTCGCAACCGGCGCGATGCTCTGGCGTCCATCGAGATGGAGTCGTGCAGGATTATCAACATCAAGCTGGGGCGCGTGGGCGGATTCTCAGAGGCGATCGCGGTGCATAACGCGGCGCAGGAGCGGGGAATTCCGGTGTGGTGCGGCGGGATGCTGGAGTCGGGCATCGGGCGCGCGCACAACATTGCACTTTCGACCCTGGAGAACTTCAAGCTGCCAGGCGATGTTTCGGCTTCGGCGCGGTATTGGGCCGAGGACATTATTGAACCCGAGGTCCTGGTTTCCGCGAAGGGCGAGATCGCGGTTCCGGATATGCCGGGACGCGGCTACGAGGTGCGGACGGACTTGGTGGAGCGGCTCACGGCGCGCAAGGAGACGATCCGGGCGATGGAGTTGGTGGGGTAGGGCAAACGTGAGGCTATTTGCGCTTCGGTCGCCAACTAAAGCGGCGGCCGACGATGCACTTGATAATCCAGTGATCGGTGGCTGCGGTGGGGCCGATGCCTACGCCGAAGTTGAATTCCCAGTCCGGCGAAAGGTTGAGGTCGATTGCGGGAAAGATCTGCTGCTGCTGGTCGTGGAGGCTGGCGATGTTTGTGATGCTTCCGTAGTCGGCGTAGTACTCGATGCCGCCCGTGATCTTTTTTGTGAAGTCGTAGCTGACCTTCACGTTGGGTGAGAAGTCGATGCCGAGCTTGACGTCGGGCCCATGCCAGGCGCGCTCCAGGGCCGGATTGACGGACCAATACCAGCGGCCGGACTGCTTATCGACGATGGGGCGTATCTCCCAGTCCCAGGTGTCGGGTGCGAAGCGGGCACGCTGGTAGCCTATTTCCGTCGAGAGGCTGACGCCGACCGGCCAATGCCAGGAGTCAGGCACGCGGACGCGAGGGCGGATATGGTCGCCAACCCATTGGATGCCCTGTCCGCTGCGCTCGCAGGTGAAGATATAGAAGCCTACCTCAGACCAACTATTGATCCCTTGTGTGATTTCGATGGTTTCGTGTTCGGCGTGATTGGTGGGCTCCATGCCGTCGACGATGTTGCGCTGGCCGTCGGCGGTGAAGTTGGAGTGCAGCTCGACCATCGTGGTACGCGGCTCGACAGTTTCAGAGCCGTAGACCTGGATTTCGTAGTTGTTCTGGGCGCGGGCGGCGGGGATGGCCGCGGCGAGCAGAACGATGGCGAATAGAGAGAACTTCAAGAGTGCTCCTATGAAGGCAGGGGAATGACCGTCCATTGCGAGACATTACAAAGGACGAACAGGGGACGGACGAAGTTTACAGGCTCAGGGAAGGCGGCTTTCCGATGCCTCAATTATATTTGGCTGGCGACGGGAATCGGCGCGAGCGGTCTCTCTACTGAATTGACTCACGCTGAAGGGTAACTGGCCGGCGTCACTATGCGCGCGCAGTCAGAAAAGCGTCGACCTCGGCACGGGAGGGCATGGAGGCCTGGGCGCCGCGGCGGGTAACGGAGATGGCCGCGGCGGCGGAGGCGAAGCGCGCTGCCGCCCAGGGGTCTTGGCCTTCGAGAAGAGCGACAGCAAATGCGCCGTTGAAGCAGTCGCCGGCGGCTACGGTATCGACGGCCTGCACGGAGAAGGGCTTTACCCACGCAGCCTTTCCTCCGGCGACGGCGACGTAAGCGCCCTCCGCGCCGCGCTTGAGAACTACGCCCTTTAAGCCCATATCGAGAAGCTGCCGGGCGGCTTGTTCCGGTGCGGATATTGCGCCGAGGTAGAAGGCGGCCTCAGTTTCGTTGGGGGTAAACCAGGTTGCCTGACGGAAGGCTTCGTTGGGGAGCTGCGCGGCTGGAGCGGGATCGAGGACGACGGGCACGCCTGCTTCGGCGCACAGGGCGACGGTGTGGCGGACAGTTTCGAGCGGAAGTTCCAACTGGCAGAGGACCATGCCCGCGGAACGGATGAGCGCGGCCTGGCGGTCGATGGTGGCGCAGTCCATTTTGGCGTTGGCGCCGGGGACGACGACGATCGAGTTCTCGCCGTTTTCGGCGACGAGGATAGAGGCTATGCCGGAGGGGCCGGATACGCGGGCGACAGAAGCTGTATCCACGCCTGCTTCGGCGAGGTTGTCGAGGAGGGCCTGGCCAAAGACATCAAAGTTGCCCTCGCGGGGGGCGCCCACAGCGCCAATCATCTTGACCGGGTAGCCGAGACGAGCCGCGGCAACGGCCTGGTTGGCCCCTTTGCCGCCGGGGGTGGTGTCAAAGCCTGTGCCGATGACGGTTTGGCCGGGGACAGGGATCTGGCGCGCGTGCGCGACCAGGTCCATGTTGATGCTGCCTACGACGATGATCGGCTTGCGCGAATCATTCATTTCCGCGAGCCCTCGAGTTCGGTATGCGGCATCTTGGAGACATCGGGTTTAGCACGTCATTGCTTTGCCGCTTTGACGGCCTCGGTGATAGCCGGGACCACTTCCATCAGGTCGCCGACGATGCCGTAGTCGGCTACCTCGAAGATGGGGGCGTCGGGGTCTTTGTTGATGGCGACGATGCACTGCGAGCCCTTCATGCCGACCAGGTGCTGGATGGCTCCGGAGATGCCGGCGGCGATGTAGAGTTTGGGCGCGACGGTTTGGCCGGAGCTGCCGACCTGGCGCTCCATGGGGAGCCAGCCGGCGTCGCAGATGGGGCGCGAGGCGGCCAGTTCGGCGCCGAGGGCGGTGGCCAGTTCCTGAACGACGGGGAGGTTGTCCTGGTTCCTGATGCCGCGGCCTACGGCGACGATCAATTGTGCCGAGCCAAGATCGACGGCCTGCGCGGCGGCGCGGAAGGGTTCGCTGGGGCGGGTGCGGATCTGCGCAGGGTCTAGGGTGGGGGTGTACGTGCCGATCTCGGCCAGGGCCGCGGCTGGTGCGGTTTCGGCGGGGAAGGCTCCGGCTTGGACCGAGACGAAGCATGGGCCGTTGCCGGAGTGGCGATAGCTGCCGTTCAGGCGGCCTTGCATGAGCTGGCGGGTGAAGACCGGCCCTTCCGTAATCGCAGTGACGTCGCTGATGAGCACCTGGACGAAGCGCGCGGCGAGCGCGGGAGCGTAGTCGCGGACCTGGTAGGTATGCGGGAGTACTACATAAGCGGGGCTCTCGCTTTGGATGAGTTGTTGCAAAGCCAGGATGAAGCCGTCGGCTGTGTATTGGGCGAGGAGCGGATGCTCGACGCGGATCACTTTGCCGGGCGCGCGGGCGGCGATTTCGGCAGCGGCGGATTCGGTTTGCACGCCGAGAACGGCTGCGGTGATCGAGGTTGGGGCTGCGAGGAGTCTAGCCGCAGCCAGGGCTTCCCAGTTGATTCGGGCAATCTTGCCCGCGCGCTGTTCGATGACTACGAGAACGCCGCTCATAGGACCCGCACCTCGAATCTGAGTTTTTCTACCAGGGCCGCAGCCGCTTCTTTGGGTGAGCCGCCGAGGATCTGCGTGGATTTCCTCTTTGTGGGCAGGGCGATCTTGTCCAGCACGACTACCGGTGTGGCGGCGGGGACGAGATCGGCTGCGTTGAGTTGCTTGACTTCCTTGGTCCTGGCGCGCTTGATGCCCATCAGGGTGGCGTAGCGGAGCTTGTTGCCGCCGGACTGGATGGTAAGAACGGCGGGGGTGGGAAGCTGGATGGTCTGGAACCAGCCTTCTTCGAGCTCGCGCTTCACTTCGAGGCCGGTATCGGTCTTCTCGATGTGGAGGATGAGCGTGGCATGGGGCAGGCCGAGGAGTTCGGCGACGATGACGCCGGTTTGGCCGAGGCCTAGATCTTCCGATTGCAGGCCGGTGAGGATCAGGTCGGGGTTTTCCTGCTTTGCGGCTTCGGCGAGAAGGCGGGCCACGCCGAGGGCGTCGCGGAAGGCGAGATCGTCCGAGAGGATGTGGATGGCGCGGTCGGCGCCCTTGGCCAGGGCTTCGCGGATGGTGGTTCCGACGCGCTCGGGGCCGGCCGAGAGGACGATGACTTCGCCGTCCACCGCGCCGGACTTTTCCTTGAGCTGAAGAGCTTCTTCCAGGGCGTAAGCGTCGGGCTCGTTGAGCGCGTATTGAAGGTCGGACTCTTCAATCCACTTTCCAGCGGAGTCGATACGGACCGGAGAGTCGCGGTCGGGGACTTGTTTGATGGCTACGAGGATTTTCATGATGAAGGACCAGGATCATCTTAACTCGGTTGCGCGGCGGCGAATCCCTGTGCGAGTCTTCAGCTTGTTTTCTGTGCCGGAGGGACGCGGCCGAGTGAATCGGGGTGAGAGAAATGGGCGTATTTGGCCTCAAAAGGGCCTAAGAACGGGCAAATTCGGCGCGAAAAGCGGGCAAAATCGAGGTGTTTTCCGGAGGCGTGTCAAGAGGGCCGGACTGCAAATTGCTGATTCGATTCGGCGGGCCTGGGAGGATGATTTCGGGGTTGTATGCCCTGCCGGGAGGTACAGGGGTATGTTTCTTGTTGGCAGGATTCGCCCAGGCAGCGGTGGGCAAAGTGTGGAGGGAACGCATACCTTGATTCTGCGCGGACGAGGGCTAATTCCGTGCAAATGGAGCAGCGAGTCAGCGGGCGGTCGCGCTGGTTGATCCGGCGACCTTCTTCCGACGGGCGCTTAGCCTTTGGGCAGGCAGCGGGCGGTTAGTTGGGCGATGTCGAGTAGTTGAGGCGTGGGTTCGGCGGCGGCGGCGAGGGCGTCGCGGAACATCGAGTTGCAAAAGGGGCAGGCGGTGGCTATCGTTTGTGCGCCGGTAGCGGCAAGTTCGGCGGCGCGCACGTGGCTGACGCGTTCGCCGGTTTCTTCGCCGAGGAAGGAGAGGCCGCCGCCGGCGCCGCAGCAGAAACTGTGTTCATGATTGCGGGGGGCTTCGATTAAGGTTCCGGCTAGGGCGGCTACGGCGCGGGGTTCTTCGTAGACGTCGCGATAGCGGCCAAGATAGCAGGGGTCATGGAAGACGATCTTCCCCTTCCCAGGTCCCAAAGGCGGGACCTGGGGCACCCCTGAAGCATGTACCTCAGGGGCTGAAGCCCCGGGATGTGTGGGGTGGGTTGGATGTACGGGCTGAAGCCCGTACCCTTCAGTTGATACCTCAGGGGCTAAAGCCCCATTCAATATGGCGGACTCTCTACCGGGACTAAAGTCCCGGCCTACCGCGCGCGGGAGCTTGTGGGCGAACCGGGCCAGGAATTCGCTGTGGTGTTCGACGGCGGGGGGCGTGCCGTATTCCTTCCAATCCTCCTGGATGGTGCGGACGCAGTGCGGGCAGATGGTGACGATCTTCTTGACTTTGTTCTGAGCGAGGGCTTCGAGATTGGCTTCGGCGAGTTGCTGGAAGAGGAGATCGTTGCCGAGGCGCCGGACGGGGTCGCCGGTGCATTTCTCCTTGCGCAGAACGCCGTAGCTTGTGCCGAGATAGTTCATGATGCGGGCGAAGTCGGCGACGATCTCGCGGCCCTTGGGGTCGTAGCTGCCCATGCAGCCTAGCCACAGGCAATACTCTTGAGTGCCGTCGAAGATGGGTAGGCGTTGCCGTTCGATGAACTTGTCGCGCTCGGCGGGGTTGATGCCGAGGGCGTTCGAGCCGCGCTCAAGATTGAGGAAGAGTTTTGCGCCGTGATCGTCTTCCCATGCGCCGGTGTTGACCGCGCCGCGGCGCAGGCCGATGAGGATGGGCAGGTGCTCGATGCCGACGGGACATTGAAACTCGCAGGCGCCGCAGGTGGTGCACTGGAAGACGGCTTGCTGGGAGTTGTATTTGCCGAGGAGAGGATGATCGGAGGCGGGGCCGAGGTCATTGAGGTAGGCGCGGACGCCGAGGACGATTTCTTTGGGGTTGAGGAGCTTGCCGGTGTTGGCGGCGGGGCAGTGTTCGGTGCAGCGTCCGCACTCGACGCAGGAGTAGGCCTGGAGGCTGACGAGTTGTGTGAGATCGGCGCCCGCGACGAGGCCGAAGTCTTCGTCGCCGCTGAGGGGAGGGATTTGCGAGAAGCCTCCCCTGGAAAGGAAGACAGTGAAGGGACTGAGAAGCAGGTGCAGGTGCTTGGTATGGGGAATGATGGGCAAGAAGATGAAGAGAGAGAGGGTGTGAAGCCACCAGAGGATTCGTACAGTTGACCCGGCGTCGCCTACGAAGAACGACGCCAGGTAGGTGGCCATGAGGGTGAAGATCAACAGGGCGATGAGGCCCGATTCCCAGGAGAGCTTTGCGCCGAGCCATTTGGGGCGGATGAGGAAGCGGCGAATGAAGAGGGCGAGAATTCCGGCGGCGCAGGCGAGGGCAAAGACCGCGGCGAAGTAGAAGTAGAGACGGCCGATGGGTCCGGCGGGATCGAGGAAGGGGAATCCGAAGGCGTCCGCGCAGTGGTTGAGCGTGACCAGCGCGAAGGCGCAGAAGGCCCAGAAGACGCAGGCGTGCGCGAGGCCGGCGGCGGGCCGCTCGCGGATGACTTTGGACTGGAAGAGCACTTCCGATATGAAGTCGCGGACGCGCTTGCCGATGGGGAAGAGATGGAAGCCTGGGTCTTTTTTCGACTTGAGGATTTTGTCGAGGACCACGGCAAAGCGGCGCCAGAAGAGGTAGACCGAGGTCAGGACTAGCGCCGCGAAGAACAGCTTCTCGGCGAGGGAGAAGTGCTGGGGCTCGGCGAGGGTTGGTAAAAGAGCAGTCATGACCGAACCCCAACACAATACACGAAAGGGTTGGTGGGCGTCGTGGAGTGGCTTCGTGCGAGCCCGCCCTTCGCTAGAAAAAAGCGAAGGATGGGGTACCCGGCGTCAGGGAGATCATGGATGAAGTCGTCATGGTGACGATCTTAATGCATGATGCGGCGTCAGGAGCCCACAGTCCACGCGACGCGATAGTATCCTAAATAGAATTGGAATGCGAGCGGTCCAAGGGGTCCGGCCGCGCAAGACTGCTGGAGAAAGACTTTGGCCAAATACTTAGTTACCGGAGCCGCTGGCTTTATCGGCCGCTCGATTGCAGCGAAGCTCTTGGCGCGAGGAGAAACGGTTCGCGGCGTCGACAACTTCAGCACCGGCAAGCGTGAGAACCTGATCGGGCTGGAGGCCATGGAGTTCGTTGAAGGCGACCTGGCCGATCCGGCAGCCTGCGCGGCAGCCTGCGCGGGCATGGAGATAGTTTTTCATGAGGCGGCGCTGGCGTCCGTTCCGCGATCGGTTGAGAATCCGGTTGCCACCAACGTAGCCTGCGTGGATGCGACGCTGAACCTGCTGGTGGCGGCGCGAAGAGCCGGCGTTCGCCGCGTGATCTACGCGGGGTCCTCTTCCGCTTACGGCGATTTGGCGACCCTGCCCAAGCACGAAGGAATGCTTCCCAATCCGATCAGTCCCTATGCAGTGGCCAAACTGGCCGGAGAGCATTACTTGCGGGCCTTTACCAGGGTTTATGGGCTGGAGACGGTGGTGCTGCGCTACTTCAACGTCTTTGGTCCCTATCAGGACCCCATGTCGCACTACTCCGGTGTGCTGGCAATCTTCTGCCGGCGGATGCTGGCCGGCGAGCAGGTGACCATTCATGGCGACGGCGAACAGAGCCGCGATTTCACCTACATTGACAATGTCGTCTCCGCCAATCTACTCGCTGCCGCAGCGCCGGCGGAGAAGGTTTCGGGGCGGATGATGAACGTGGCCACCGGCTCGAGATCGACTCTGAACGAGACATTCGGCATTCTCCGCGAGCTGACCGGTTACACCCGCGAACCGGCCTACGGCGCCGCGCGTGCCGGCGATGTCCACGATTCGCTGGCGGATATTGGACTGGCAAGAGAGCTGCTCGGTTATGAGCCCCTGGTTGATTTCCGGGAGGGTTTGCGCCGCACGGTCGAGTGGTACAAGAGCAGCGCGGATTCATCTCACTAAGACATGGCCTGAAGCCGGACGGCATACCCGCCCTCGCCTTGATGAAGCTTCGGCAGGTCCAACCGCTACGGATGCGTATGGGGCGACCGGGCTGCAAGATGCGGGTGTTGACGAGTTCGTTCCCGATTTCGATCGACATCCGCCGGCTGGTGAACGTAACCCTTCAAACGCGCGGCGGCGACGCGGAACAGCGATCTCAGGCGTTCGCCAAGCGTTGGAACAATCGGGCACTCGAAATAGATCTGACGATTGAGCCTCATCAAAATCTGAATCGCCTGTACCTGCGGGTGGTCCCACGAAGGCGAGCCGCCCTCGTGCACGAACTCGTCAGCGAGGTATTCAATGGCGTGTCCCGTTATTTCGAGAGCTTGCCCGGCCTGGCGGTTGGTTTGGCGACGGTGCACGGCCTGCTCGACGATCGAATCCGAAGAGTCAGAAGCGTGGCGCAAGCCCAAGATATCGATTGAATCCCCAGTCGTCTTGACGGTTGTCACTCTTTCTCGATGCCTTTGAAAAAAAAGGAAAAGTTAAGGGGCCCGTCCAGGGTGCATCCGAGAGCATCTGGGTAGAACAAACCGACAAAAGCGGGTGAAGCATTGTGGCGCGTGAGAGCTCAAAATCTGTGTTGGCCGGCCGCGACCATATCAATCTGGAGAGCTTCCGATGGGAGCTGATCAAATTGTTGCGCTTCGTTAGAGGTCGGAGTGTGATGCGGGACACGGGTGAACGTGATAAGAAGCCGCATGAATGCGAGTGGAATTGTTAAAGACAGAAAGACCCCATTTATTGTCGTTAGATTATGTGACGGGTCTCACGAACATTTCCACTCTAATGATCTACGCTTCCGAGATTAGTGTTCAATCGACTTTTGGTGGGTTTCCCGCCAGCGCAATCTCTGTCTGGGAAATCCCTGGGTCTGAGGTGCCCCCTTTTGCCGGACGCTCCATCCACTCAGCAGAATCAACCGCACCAGTCCAATTCGCTCTCCTTCGGAGAGGTGAGCCGGCATGACGCTTTTACCTCGCTGCGCGAACTCTGTGGGGTACTGGTGCGCCGCCGTCGCCTGGCCGGCTCCATCCTGGGAGGGTTGCTGCTGCTGTGCCTTGTGTATTGCCTGGCGGCCTCTAAACAGTACGAGGCCAGCGCGAGGGTGGAACTGCGGACCGCGCCGGCCTCCTCGCTCAACCTGGAGCCGGCGGAGAACTCGGACCCGGCTTCCTTTCTCTCCGCGCCTGTCGCACTGGAGACGATGGCGGATGTATTTCGCAGCGACCGGCTGGCGTGGAGGGTGATCAGTGAGCTCAGGCTTTACGATGCGCCTGGTTTTCGGGGCGATTTTACGGGCCGGTTCCCAGGGTTTCGCGGCGAAACGCAGTCCGGCCCTGCTGTCGATCCGGCGGCGCAAGCCTGGCTGCTGGAGAGATTCGAGAGACGGCTTCGCGTGCGGACCTTGCCGCGGACCGTCCTGATCGAGATTCGCTTTCGATCTGAGGATGCGGCACTGTCGGCAGCAGTGGTGAATGCGCTCATCGCGGATTACAGCCGGCAGGACAGTGAGTCGCAGGTGGAGGCAACGGCGCAGGCGTCGGAATGGCTCAACATCCAACTCAGGGAGCTGAAGGCGAGCGTGGACCGGGACCAGCAACGGCTGACGGAATTCGAGCGCAAGCACGGCATCCTGAGCGCGCCGGCGACGCTGGCCAACGGAACGGCGGGCGAGACGGAACATAGCTCGACGCTTCTGGAGATCGACGAACTGGGCCGGCAACTCGTCGCGGCGACTACAGATCGCATATTGCGCGAGGCCGAGTATCGCGCTGCCACCCAGGGCGATCCGGAGCTTGCGATCGCGTCCGATCCGCGGCTCGAAACCGAGGCCGGCAGCTTTGCGACCGCGGCCTTGCGGCAGATACACGCACGGCACAGCGATCTAGAACAGGAACGGGCGCAACTGAGCGCGGAACACGGCGGGAACTTTCCGCGGGTGGTTGAGATTGGACGCCAGCTTCAAGATCTTGACCGGCAGAAACAGGCCGAGGACTCCACGCTCGAGGAGCGCTTCCGCAGCGCGTGGCAGACTGCGGTCGATCGCCAGCAGATGGTTCGCAGGAGTCTGGAAGAGACGACCGGGGCGGGCATGAAACAGAACGAGGCGGCCACCGAATACGCAGTGATGCGGCAGGAAGCCAACTCCAGCCACGAACTTTACATGCGGGTGCAAGAGAAGGTGGAGGAGGCGGGACTGGCCGCTGGCATTCACAGCTCGAATCTTGCGGTGGTTGATCCGGCGCGTCAGCCGGTGAAGCCGGCAGCGCCGGATCTGCCTCTGTACATGGCAATCACATTGTTTGCGGGGCTCTGGCTGGCGGTGGGAGCCGCGCTTCTGGCCGAGTCGCTGAGCACGCCACTGGTGCGTACCGCGGCGGTGTGCCTTGCGGTGCTACTGGCTGGGATGGCGGCCAGTGGGCAGGCGCCAACGCCAAGCACATCCGGGTTGCCTACAGGCGTGGCGCGGTTTCCACAGACGCCGGAGACCCGGAGTCTTCCCAATCCGAAGGAAGCGCCGACGGTGTGGAATGGACCAGGGCCGGCGAGCAAGACGGGACAGCCAGGGGGTGGGCAGTCAGCGGCCCCCATGGCGGCGCCGATC
>Ga0182014_10000439_pt1 | contig 54649 bp, 38 predicted proteins | sample 612S2DmetaG_FD_120489 | JGI IMG/M metagenome (GOLD analysis project Ga0182014, IMG submission 120489) | Permafrost microbial communities from Stordalen Mire, Sweden - 612S2D metaG | ecosystem: Environmental > Terrestrial > Soil > Wetlands > Permafrost | place: Sweden: Stordalen | collected... | reverse complement strand
GGCAAATAACTTTTTAATTGTAGAAATTTAGGCTTTTATTCTGTAAAAAAATTCTTTAATGAAGTAGTTCGGAAAGTTCCCAACCCCCACAGACTACATAGAACCAATATTCCAAAAGCTTATCAATCTAAAGACATTCATTTTCTCTTTTGAAAGATGCTGAGAAAACAGAAAAAATGGGATATTCTAAGCTTTATAATTGTTCATTAGGTACATTTCTTATTACAATTGTGTCTTCGTTATTTATATCCTCAATAGTTCCAATTATTCTCGCTATTTTCCTTTACCAGTCTCCCTTCTGAAAAATTGTATGCCACAAGCTCCCCTGTGGAAAAGTTGACGTCCATTATATCCTCATCAGGAATATCTTCTATATATTTGACTAAAGCTCTCAAACTACCCTGATGGGCACAGACTATCACATTTTTTCCATCTTTTACTGCAGACATAACTTTTTGCATGAAATCGGAGACAGCACGCTCATATACAACTTTAAGGCTTTCCCCATCATGCGGGCCTGTCTCAAAATTCAAGCTCCAGAAAGCAACCATTTCTGCCCCATACTTTTCTTCCATCTTTCTTTTTTTCCTGCCCTGAAGCTTACCATAATAACGTTCGTTTAAAGCAGTTGTACAGAATACTGGGATTAAATTATTATTAAGTTTTTCCGAGTATGAATACCATTTAATTTTACCTACCTTGTTTTTATCATCTACCTTTTCATGGATAAGAATCCCGGTTTTTTTCTGCCCGGCCAATATGACAAAAAGAGTTTCCTGTGTTCAGACAAGGTTTGAGGCAAAAGCAAGATCTAATTCGATATTTTCAAGTTTAACTGCGCAATCAAGAGCTTCTTCAATTCCTTCCCTACTAAGAGGAATATCAATCCAGCCAACAAACCTGTCTTCAGGCTTAAAACACGGCGCTCCATGTCTAACAAGTATAAGATACCCCATAAATTATGCTCCATATAATTACATCAACATAGAATTAGTTCAAGGTATTATAATATAGTGCATTTGGAAAAACTATGTAATAAATTAAATATAGTTATTATTCGAAGGTCTACCCTACCTTCAAACCATCCTTCTATAGGCTGCAGGTAACGACCCCCTGCGGTCACAAGATCACCTTTTCACATTTTATATCAGCTTTGTCACCTAAGCTGATAGAAATTTATATCTAAGATAGATATTTTCACTCTTAGTCTCTTCTTTAACTATATAACTTTCTATTGGAAGTTAAGGGGCTTTTTTGTGAGATTTCAAGAAGAGCTAGATTCTGGCCAACAAATGATAAATTATTCAGCCAAAAATTTTTCTGAAAATTCTCTGCATCTAGAAAAATATAATTAAATTCGCAAATTAAATTTGAGATTTTGAGCTAATTTGAATCCTTAAATAAAAAAGCGAGTACAAATGAATAAGTATAAACATTTTGGTGGTTATATACCTTATTAAAAATGAGTACAGTTGATCTGAATTAATGTTCAGGGGGAATTTTCATAAAAATAGCGATAACTGGAAAAGGTGGCGTCGGAAAAACAACTCTTTCAGGTACTCTGGCTCGACTGCTTGCAAGGGACGGATATGAGGTTCTGGCAATAGATGCAGATCCAGATATGAACCTGGCATCTTCTCTCGGGGTAGATAACCCCCCAAGGCCCCTTACAGATTTTAAAAATCTTATTCAGGAAAGGGCAGGTACTGAAGGTGGGGCTTTTGTCTACAATCCGAAAGTGGATGATATTGTGTGCAAGTATGGAGTATTAGGGCCAGATGGCGTAAGAATGCTCGTCATGGGCACTGTGGACCGTGGAGGGAGTGGATGTATGTGTCCGGCTTCAGCATTCCTCAGGGCTCTTCTTAGGCATCTCATGCTTAAGGAAAAGAGTGCAGTAATCCTAGATATGGAAGCAGGGATAGAGCATCTTGGAAGAGGCACTACTCGAGGAATGGATCTCATGATTGTGGTAGTAGAACCAGGGGCAAGATCTCTTGAAACAGCTGAGAGAATTAAAAATCTCTCCTCCGAAATAGGGATAAAAAACCTTGCTGCTGTTATCAACAAGGGAGGTTCCGAGAAAGTCAATGAAAGACTTGAAGAGTTGGGTATTGAGGTTCTTGGAGAAATACCCTTTGATCCAAAGCTGATGCAGGCAGACCTGGAAAAACGAGCTCCAATTGAGGTAGGTGGTAAAGCTGTGGATGCCATCGTAAAAATCAAGGAAAAACTTCTTGAAGTAATTGGAGATATCCGGGAAAAAAATGGGGGGGAGAAAAAGTAAGGTTGGAAACAAGCTTTTTTATTCTTCGTTTGACATTTCTGCAATTTTTGCCAATATATGCAGTGATTTTATAAAAATACCTGCAATTATTTTCTAATTATACTTTACAGCTAACTTTTGGTTCGACAATTTTCAAGATATTTGAAATTTATTTGAAGATATATTAGGGGTGTTAGACAAAGTTTCTTTTTGTTATATATAAATCTTAGAAGCCTCATTTTTTCCTTGATAAGAGTGTCATTTGGACCTATTTCAGTTGCTTTGTCATTCCATTCAATCGCTTTCTCATATCTGCCAAGATTTTTCCGGGCTGATCCATTCTGATAGGAGGAAAACAAATATTAAGGTTTTGCTTTCAGGACTTCATTATAACATTTAATCAACTTTTTAGTTTGTTTAATTTAATGAAGGCAAAATCTTTGAGGCACTGATCCCAAGGTTTTCAGGATCAATTTCAAAAGCGCTGCTATGAACGGTAAGATCCTCTATTGATCTTCCTTGGGACTCTAGTCTTTAATACTGATTTCTCGTTTGGGAATGCTACCATAACTCTGCTTCTTCCATCCTTCGTGTGGAAAAACTTTGCAGGTAAGATTCAACTACTTAGTTAGGATTGCTTTTTCAACTCTCGAATACTTCTCGAAAAAATCTGTTATAAAAGGGAAACTCGTGGAATGAGGCTTTGATAATTTGAGTTCTCCATATTTATTTCGGAGATTTCGTGGTTTGTAGTTGTTTATGCTAGCTTTTTTGAAATCTGTCCTCTATAAAGTTTAGCACCATATTGAAGAAGAGCTTTCGATTCCGTTACAAGGTTTAAAAATCAAGTAATTAGATGTTGATTTCCATTTTCCTAATTAAAAAAATAATCTTTTATGAGTGAGAAGATATTAAACATTGATTTTGTATATTTTTAGTGATGGAAAAGAAAGGATACAAGTCAATCAGACTTACAGAACTTTTGATATATTATCGAAGTTCTCAAAATAAAGTAGTGCTATTCTATGAATTTGGATGAAATTTCACGGTCTTTTTTCCAAAAAGAACAAAAAAATCAAAAGATACTTATATTAAATAAATTCAATCCGAACATTCTGAATTATTATAAGAATTTCTGACCTGAGTAGCCATTTCTTCCCCCAGTCTTTCAGATACATTTTCTATAAAGAGATCTATGTACTCAGTTGGTACGCAGCCCAGGCTTTCTTCGTCTGATATAATGAGCCTTAGAAGATATTCAAGATCCGATTTAGATAGTAACTTTATTCTCCTCAGAAAGTCGGCTGCGTTTTTTGAATAATGATTTGCCAGAGGTGGGAGGATTGAACGATAGGTCATTCCTGAGCCTGAACAAAGATACTCCTTACATTCCGGTGCAACTGTTTTCAGGATAGCAATATCTGTTTCTGAGAGTATTCTTGGCATGATAATCACCTTTTGATGAAGAATCTACTCTGGTATTTCAGGGATTAAATAGGACTTTGATGAACTCCAATTTGGGGTGTTTGTTCATAATACATATATACGTTTTGTTGAAATTGGAGTTATGTAGAAATTTTCTGTGATCTTATTGCAGAGATTTTGCTGAACAAAAGATGATTTTGCTTTTCTGCTATTTATAGTCCTCCCAGTAAAAATTAACATTTCCAAAATTTAGAAAAATTGATTTATAGCAAAGATATATCTCCTTACTAAACTGGAATGCAAAGTTGACCCATAGAATAACGAGAAAAGAAATGGACAAAAGGAAATAAGAAAAGGTTTAGGAATGTCTCTCCATTTTTTTTTGATATTCTGTTTAATCTTTTGCAGCTCATTATTTACTATAAGTTCCCACGTAATTGTTGCAATTTTCTTTCTGGAACAATAATTGTTTTTGAGCATCCAATTATTTCCCCTTTAGGGTAAAAAAGCCCTTTTAATTAGCTATTTTTCTTTCTGGTTGTTGCATGGCAATTTGCTTTAAAATCAACATTACTATCTTTGAGCCTCTTGTTAGGATTCTACAGTGGTATAATTTATCCACAGATTGATCTACATTAGGAACAACTCCAATCCATGAAGCAGTCGTATTTCCTAAAGAAAAATTCTTGGAATTGCCGATCTCAGCAATTAGAGTTGCTGCACCAATTTCATAAAAACATAGAGTCTACATTAAAATTTCCATCTCACTGTTATGTTTTCTATAGGCACAGTTAATAATTTTTCCCCCCCTATACTCTCTATTAATCATCAAGATATTTTTATAAGATCCAGATATCTTTGCTAAAAATAGTTTTCAGCGTTATTTAGATTAACAATTTCATGTGCTAGATAAAAGTGATCTCCATTTTGATATATGTTCTTTTTTGTACAAATTTATGGCGAAGTCGAAAATAAGACCGAAATTGTTATGATCTGTTGTGAAAACTCTTTATGAATGAATCCTGTTAGTTAAGTGCAAGTTGTTCAAGGACTTCTGAATTCGTCTTATCTATTTTTTTGTGTTTAAATGCTTGCATATCTCGTTCATTTCAATTATGACAGATAGGTGGTTATTAATGAATCATAAATAAGGTATCTTGCATTAGGACTTGGCAGATCAATGCTTTATTAATAAATCAGAAATAAGAACTAAAAAAAATCACTTGTTGATTCACGTGCAAAAAATTCAAATTTTTTTACTTTGAACCAACTTTTAAAGAAGTATTAATTTATAAACCTCTGATTCTCAAGAGTCATTTATAAATCACTTGATATGATATGATATGATAAAATTTGCGGATTTATTGAAATCCTCTGAGACTAATAAAAATGAAAAACAAGTTTGTTAATGTCTAAACCATAAGACTTGTTTACTATTTTTGCCTATTTAAATCACCAATTTATCGGGCTGTGAAATTGTCTAAAGGGCAATTTGACATCCATGATTCAAATTCATATTTGAGCCTTCGATGACAATTCACTGATTAGTTTGGATGCGGCTTCTGAAATTTCGCGCTAGATCGATATATACCCTAGAAAATGTACTCAAAAAAATCACGAATAGTTTAGCAGAGGTTATGCATAATTTCTCGTTCAGTAACTCTACAATAATTGAATTTTCTAGAGGCGATTACAAAAAAAATGGACTGAAGATGTATGGATGAAGTTTTTTCCTGTAAAATATTGAGGAAAAATTGTAAACGAATAGGAGCAGTCATTTGGGAATCTAGCAAATCATACAATACTATCTTCATAAATAAGGTTAAGTATAACTTTAGAACATATATCTATTTTAAAAAATAAAATGTAAATTTAAAATAGTTTTAAAGTGGTACATCAAGCTAGAAGTTAATAAAATTTTGTTAGAAAATATAGAAAAGCTTGGAAAGGAAGTAAATGTTTCCTGGTAGAATAGTGAATTTAAGAGGTCAATTTTTTAACTTGCTCACAAATACTACAAAAACAGTTTATATAAATTGGCCGTTGCTGGAGATCAAATACTTTCACTTCGCTTTCCGACTCTTTATATTGTGTGTCGTATCACCTTAAAGTGCCTCTCTATATATTTATCAATACCAAGAGGCTTGAGGTAGAACAATGAGACAAAGTGCAGATTCGATTAGAAGTCGATTTTTAAAGTTTGGCATCGATGTGCCCATTGAGGACATTGAAAGCAGACTCGAAGAACTGGTTGCTAACTTTAAAGTTCCATCCAATGAAGCCCAGCGTAGCGTGACTAATTACTTTTTGAAAAAATATTCTATTCCAAAAAATGAGTTTTACGTGAGGCAAGCTGAACCCCAACTTACTAAGATTGCAGATTTCTCCGAAAATGGGCAATGGACAAACCTTAAGGCAAAGGTTATCCAGCTATGGGAAAACACTCACGATTCCATATCTCAGGTCGGGCTCCTGGGGGATGAAACAGGAATTATAAAGTTCACTGAATGGAAAAATGCTGAATTGCCTAAGCTTGAGCAGGGTGAGAGTTACTTATTCAGGAGCGTTGTTATTGGAGAGTATAATGGTAGGTTTCAGGTCCAGCTTAACAGAAACAGTTCAGTAGAAAAGCTAGCTGAAGTCATTGATGTGATAGGCGGTGATTTCACGCCAATTGCAAGGGAATCCGAGCTTAGAAACATTTCCAACCTTTTAGGGGGCCAGTGGGCTACAGTCAAAGGAAAAGTAATTCAACTTTGGGAGAACTCCCACGAATCGATTGAGCAAGCAGGCCTTCTAGGAGATCCTACTGGTGTTATCAAATTTACTAACTGGGTTAGTTCCGAAATTCCATATTTGGAAGAAGGCAAAAATTACGTGTTGAAAAATGTATTTGTCAACGAATGGGGCGGTAAGTTTCAGATTCAGCTTAGTAGGTCAAGTTCAGTAGAAGAGCTTGATGAAGATATCCCAGTCGGTACATCTACTCTCAATTATTTCGGAGCAATGGGTGATATTCAGACAGGTTCGGGTCTTATAAAACGCTGTCCTGAGTGCAAGAGGGCCCTTATAAAAGGTGTCTGCGCAGAGCATGGGAAAGTTAAAGGAGAGTATGATCTCAGGATAAAAGCTGTTCTGGATTCCGGAATTTCAACTCAGGATGTCCTAATTAACCGGGAACTTACCGAAGAGCTTGTTGGGCTTTCTCTAGATAGTGCAATTGCAATGGCTGCAGATGCTCTTGATTCCGGGGTTGTGCTGGATAAATTGAAGCACGAGCTGTTAGGCAGATACTATAATGTAAGCGGGCACAAGTTTGATCGTTACATCCTTGCTAATTCGATTACTCCAATGACTTCTCTGAATGGGGAGCTGATTGAGGAAATGCTTGCTGAACTAGAGGTGGATTAAAATGGCAGGCTTTTTTAGGGAAGTGGCTCGCAGGGTTTTTTCTCAAGAGCTGAAAGATTCGAACTTGGCTTCTAGGGACGAGAATGATCAGTATGCTCCTCAGTACGTCCTGACTCCAACAGGAGCTAAAGTAAATCGCATCTTCCTTGTCGGCACGCTTATCGAAAAAGAAGATATTGGAACTGATTCTGAATACTGGAGGGGTAGAATTTCAGATCCTACAGGCTCCTTTCTGGTCTATGCCGGACAGTACCAGCCCGAAGCATCTCAGTTCCTGGCTGACTGTGAACTGCCTGTTTTTGTGGCCGTTGTGGGCAAAACCAGTACTTACACTACAGATGACGGAAATGTCCTGACATCCATCCGTCCCGAATCCATCCAACAGGTAGACGAGCTTACTCGTGACCTATGGGTGCTGGATACTGCGAAGCAGACTCTTGAGAGAATAAGGGCAGTGGAGGCAGGGGAAGATCCAAACTCAAAACTCGCAAAAGAACACTACTTTACTGACACTGATTCTTACCGTGTAATGGTTAAAAAGGCTCTTGAGTCCCTAAAAGAAAGTGAGTATTAGTCACATGGCAGCCGAACTTAGGTGAGAAATATCCCCTAATTTTTCCTAAATTTCGATATTTCCTTTTCCATTACTTTGGGAGTGATGATGTCGTGAATACCTCATATTTTAGGTAGGAAATGAAGTGAACTATCGCATCTTTGTGTTTTCATTTAATTCTCTAATTCATCGCTTCTTTGTAAAATGAGTTTGTTTTTGGCACCATTGTAAGGAATTGTATTCATCACTCTGGCAGGGATGTGATATGTATTGGAATAAAACAGCTTAAGATATGGGCATGGTTAGATCACTTCTCACATAGTGTTGGTGCCTGATTATCAATACTAATATATTCTAGATGATTTAGATTTGCTTCTAGTTTATTTTTTCGGGGAAATTCTTTATGACTTCTGCCTTAGATATATCTAACTTATGAAGTTTAATTGGATAAAGGTAGAATAAAACATTTAGTCAGACATTATGCAGATGTGTGTATCAGTAGAATTTGTTTGCTTATTTGACCACATTATCCATTAATAGTTAGAATAATTTTTAATCTACTATCATATTGAAAAAATAGATGCCATTCTTATGCATATCCATGGAAAGTGAGCTTTAATAGTCTCGATCGAAATTATTATTGAGAGGTGTCATTACTTTATCTCAGCTTATAACTGCATGAGTCCTATGGGATTAAATAAGTTAATAGGCATTTAATTTTCGTTTTGCTTTAGAATGGTTTGTATCTCACTCACAGGCACGGTTTTTTATAATCAGGTTCCAACATTTATGCGCAAGCTGTTAGGTTCCCTTTTGGAGCTTCCCAAATTCACTACATTTTAACATTTATTGTATTGTTAAAACATAATTATTTCACAATTCTGCGACTTTAATACATATAACCGGATCCGAAAATAATAAGAAGTCTACCAAATTTGTTCCCAAAAGATGATTTTTTTGCACTGATTCTTTAGTTTTCGTTGTATCTTCTCTCTCCATAGTCACGGCAAATTGTGGCTTTGAAGTATTAATCATATTAAATCTTCATTTGAAAAGCAATATTCTCCCTCGATATTCACAGAGTTAGGAAGCTCTCCAAATTTATTTTTCAAAAGGAGATCACCTATTCCCTCCTGCATAACGTTGCTGATTCCAAGAATTGAGGCCGTAAGTCTGGGGTTTACATCCACTACATATGGAAGGTCAGCAAGTACTATGTCTACGCCCACGTACCCAAAACATTCCAAGCATTCTACTGTGGAAATTGCAGTTTCATTGAGTTCTTCTATCCTGTGAGTCCTATATGGAGTCCGGCTTCCATTGTATTTTATGGAGAAACATTCTTTTTTTTCTCCCTCTTCTATGATTCCACTTTTTTTCTGGCCAAACTCTATTAACTGGAGATTTATAGTGAGTGGAAGAGGCTTTTTGCCAGCTATAAGGCTGACGCTAAGATGCTTCCCTTCAATATATTCGGTTGCAATGAACTTTTTACTATCCTCAAATTTCGTGACAAGATAAGTTGCCTCCGCTCCGCAGCCAAATCGGGGTTTTGTAACATATTTTTTCCCTCCTTCAGCTTTTTTCGCGATCTTAGGAGTATTAATTCCGGCTTTTTTCAGAATTTTTGTGCAAAGGAGTTTGTCCGCACAATAAGCTGCAGATTTGGGTGAGCATCCAAGATTTATAGTGCTTTCTTCAAGAATTTTGTTCAGTTCTGGAAGCATACAGTCTGGGGCAATAACCAGTCCAGCGTCGCAATCCTTGGCTTTTTTCTCAATTATCTGCCTGAAATTTTCTGCGGTGGATCTGATAACAGTGCCTGTCCCTGTTCTTATGCCTGCTGAAGGATAATACACTTCATGCCCCAAGCTGACAAAGCTTTCTGCGAGGGTTCTTAGCATAGCTACTCCCTGGGGGGTCAGGGACTTTTCAACATTCGTGCCGACAGCGAATTCTGCAATGAGGATATTCATTGAAAAAGAAAAAATCAACTCTTTATATTTTACTTTTTTCCTGTGAACTAGGGATGAGAAGTGAAGGAAACAGAACTAAATGAAGTTTGATTAGTGAAGGTTTATATAATTTTATATAGTTATAGTATGAAGTTAAATGTGTAGGATATACAGGCGGCTGGTATTATAAACAGCAGAAATTCCAATTTTCAGTCCATATTTGGAAACCCTTTCGTGAAAACCCTTTCTGTTGCGGTTCTAATGGGTATATTCCTTGTTGACATGGGTCTAGGGCTCTTTGCTATTTTTCTTAATAAAGAAAGTCCATTTCCTCCAGCAATTGTACTTTTGGTCTTCTCAGTGATGTTTATTGCAGGAATGGTTTTTTTCGAAAAGCATGGCTTAAACACTCTTAATTCTATTATTGGAGGAGCTCTTGCAGGTTTTGGTCTTTGTTTTGTGGTTGTATTATTTGTGGGAGGCTTGCAGTTTACTTTAGGAGGAGGGATCTCTATCATTGGGTGGAACCAGGTAATTTCTGCAGTCGCAGTTTCTATGATTACAAGCATCATTATGCTTAAAGTACTTTCATATAAACTTCAAAAATACTTCCAATGATTTTTCTTTTTTTCACTTTTTGAAATCGTATACATATATTTAGCCAAAATCTATTTATAGAACTACAAACAATCACATTTCAAGATGAGCATAACCGTTACAATTAATAGTATGGGGATCGATTGATGAAGGTAATGGATAAGGAAGAAAAAACTGATCATACAGAAGATACCCAGATTGGGGCTGAAAGTTCAGGATTCTGTAATTGTGGTTCTTCGGCAGCAAAGACTAATGATCTAAAGGAGAACATCGAACAGATTTCTGTTGATTTAGGGACTGAAAAGGGCTCTGAGGTTGCTTGCCGGGAAGAAAATGAAATCCTCAAAGATCAGCTTTTTCGGCTTGCAGCAGATTTTGACAATTTCAAAAAACGGATCTCACGCCAGATGGAGGAAAATCGAAAATCTGTAATTGAGCAGTTGCTTCTTGATTTAGTTGAAATTACAGACAATTTTGATCGTGCTTTAAAATCTGCAAAGACTGCCGTGGATATGAACTCGATTATCAGTGGAATAGAACAGCTTTCAAAGCAGTTTGTTACAATTCTTGAAAAATACGGGCTTGAGAGAATTGAATGCGAAAGAAGCTCTGAGTTTGACCCTCACAAGCATGAGGCGATTCAACATGTCGAGACCTCTAAAGTACCGTGTAATACTGTAGTAGAAGTTCACAGACACGGATATGCTCTTGATTCAAAAGTTATCAGACCTACTATGGTTTCAGTAGCAAAAGAGCCCAAAGAATCAGAAAAATAACATGGTCAGGAAATAATTGTTTTTCCAGAAAGATTTCGTCGGCCTATATTTTGTTATTTATAAATATGTTTCATACAAAAGACAATTAATTACTTAAAGATTATATTGGAATTCAGACCTAAATTTGGAGACTTTATATTTATTACGTGGCGTTTGATTCATTACAGTCGCAGAATTTGAGAACTAATACTAAATTTTTTCAAACATGGAAGGTAATAAAAGTCTATAAACTTATTTAAAATATCTAAACTAAAGTTGCAAAATATTCATTGAGTATAAGTATAATATTAAATTCAACTAAATAATTTAGTTTAATTGAGTAACTTGGCTTAACGAATTAAGAAAATAATTTAAATTTAATTCCTACTTAATTAAACAATTTGACTTAAACTTGACTTAAACTTTTATCTAGCTTAGTAATTATCTAAATAATTTGCTTAACAATTAGTTTGAGGAGATTAACATGGCAAAAATATTGGGCATTGACCTTGGTACTACCAACTCATGCATGGCAATAATGGAAGGTGGGGAAGCTGTTGTGATCCCTAATGCTGAAGGTGGCAGAACAACTCCTTCAGTAGTAGGATTTTCTAAAAAAGGGGAGAAACTTGTAGGTCAGGTTGCAAAGAGGCAGGCTGTTTCAAATCCCGAAAACACTGTATATTCCATTAAAAGGCATATGGGGGACGCCAATTACAAGATAACCCTACATGGGAAACAATATAAACCTCAGGAAATCTCAGCAATGATACTCCAGAAGCTTAAATCAGATGCAGAAGCTTATCTTGGAGAGAAGATCACGCAGGCTGTTATTACGGTTCCTGCATATTTCAATGATTCACAAAGACAAGCAACAAAGGATGCAGGAGAAATCGCAGGGCTTGAGGTTATGAGAATAATCAACGAGCCGACTTCCGCGTCCCTTGCATATGGGCTCGACAAGGGGGCTATTGAACAAACGATTTTTGTTTATGATCTCGGAGGCGGAACTTTTGATGTGTCTATCCTTGAACTTGGAGGGGGAGTCTTTGAGGTGAAATCTACAAGCGGTGATACTCAACTTGGAGGAGACGACTTCGACCAGCGCATTGTTAATTACCTACTTGCCGAATTCAGGAAAACGGAGGGAATTGACCTTTCAAAGGATAAATCTGTGCTCCAGCGCTTGACGGATGCTGCAGAAAAAGCCAAGATTGAACTCTCTGGAGTTGCAAGTACAAATATCAATCTTCCCTTCCTTACAGTCGGTCCGGATGGGGAACCAAAGCATCTAGATGTTGATCTAACCAGAGCACAGTTCCAGAAAATGACCGAAGACCTCCTAGAAAAAACTCTAGTGTCGATGCGCCAGGCTCTTAGTGACGCAAAGCTGACTCCCAATGATCTTGACAAAGTGATTTTGGTCGGAGGTGCAACAAGGATGCCTGCTGTAGTCGAGCTTGTGGAGAATTTTACAGGTAAAAAACCCTACAAGAACATCAACCCAGATGAGGCTGTTGCAATAGGAGCAGCGATTCAAGCTGGTGTGCTCGGTGGCGAAGTCAAAGATATCCTGCTTCTTGACGTAACTCCTCTTTCTCTAGGAATTGAGACTCTTGGAGGTATATCTACTCCCTTGATCCAAAGAAATACAACAATTCCCACCAAGAAAAGCCAGATATTCTCAACTGCCGCTGATAATCAGCCCTCAGTAGAAATTCATATTCTTCAGGGAGAAAGAGGAATTGCTTCTGAGAACAAAACCCTCGGAAGTTTCATCCTTAGTGGCATTCCTCCTGCTCCAAGAGGCATTCCGCAGATTGAAGTCACTTTTGATATCGATGCAAATGGAATCCTGCATGTTGGTGCAAAGGATTTGGGGACCGGCAAGGAGCAGTCTATTTCTATCCAAAAGCCAGGTGGGCTTACAGACTCTGAAATCGAGCGTATGATTAAAGATGCGGAATTGCATGCTGAAGAAGATAGAAAGCGTAAGGAAGAAGTCGAGGCTAGAAACAATGCTGAAGCCCTAGTCAATGCTTCGGAAAAGACTTTGAAAGATGCTAAGGACATAGCTACTGAAGATCAGAAGTCAAAGGCAAATGCTGCAATAGAAGATCTTAAAAAAGCTATTGAAGGCAAGGACATCGAAGTTATTAAGGCGAAAACTGAGACTCTTCAGGAAGCTGTTTACCCAATCTCCACGGCACTTTACCAAAAAGCCCAGGAACAATCTCAACAAGCTGCAGGTGGAGAAAAAGCCCCCGATGTAAAAGATTCTGATGATACTGTCGTTGATGCAGATTATGAGGTAGTTGACGACGAAAAGCGTAAATAAACAGAGAAGAATTAACCGTGATTTTCAGGCCTGGAGGTTCGCAGGCCTGGCTAGAATTTGTTTGCAGATTTTGAATCCTTAATTTTTTAAATATTACAAGGAATCCTGATGGCTACGACACGTGATTACTATGAAATTCTCGGATTGTCTAAAGACGCCTCAGCTGAGAATATAAAGAAGACTTACCGGAAACTTGCACTGAAATATCATCCTGATCGGAACAAGGAACCTAGGGCTGAAGAAAAGTTTAAAGAAATATCCGAGGCTTATGCAGTTCTTTCAGACTCTGAGAAACGAGCTCAGTACGATCGTTTTGGGCACGCTGGGATAGATGGGCAATACAGTGCAGAGGATATATTCCGAGGTGCTGACTTTAGTGGATTTGGGGATATTTTCGAAATGTTTTTCGGAGGAAGTAGAAGAGGTCCTATGGGGCCAAGGAAAGGATCTGATCTCCAGTATGATCTTTATATTAACTTTGAAGAGGCTGCTTTTGGGATCCACAAGGATATTGATATCCAAAGGACTGAAAGATGTTCAACTTGTCATGGGACTGGAGCTAGAGAGGGGACAGGCCCAAAACGATGTCCCACATGCGGCGGCACAGGCCAGGTTCGCACTACTCGCTCCGGCTTGGGTATGCAGTTTGTAAGCACTAATACATGTAGTATCTGTCATGGCAGGGGCCAGATTATTGAGTCTCCGTGCTCCGTTTGTAAAGGAGCAGGTAGAGTTCGAAATAAGAGGAAGATAACAGTAAACGTACCAGCAGGGGCAGATTCAGGAATGATCCTGAGACTTAGTGGGGAAGGCGATTCAGGAGAACCAGGTGCTTCAGCTGGAGATCTTTATGTTGTCATCCATTTAATGGAACACAAGTATTTCAAGCGGGTCGATTACGATGTAATTACCGAACTTCCAATCTCCTTCTCCCAGGTTGCACTCGGAGGGGACGTGATGGTCGATACCCTTTATGGTAAGGTTAAAATGAATATCCCTCCAGGAACTCAAACTCATTCCGTTTTCAGGCTTAAAGACAAGGGAATCCAGTATATGCATGGGCATGGAAGGGGTGATCAGCTCGTCAGAGTTATAATCAAAACTCCCACCAGACTTACTTCCGAACAGAAAGAACTTCTCCGTCAGTTTGAATACATGAGTGATGGTAAAAGATCTGAAGGAAGTGAAACAGACCTTAATGGAAAATCAAAAGAGAAACAAAAGAAAACCAAGGGTCTTTTTGATAAAGTAAAGGATGCATTTGAAAGTTAAAAGCAGAATAAAATTGCACTTTAATCTTTTTGGAAGACATTATTTCTTAGATACAATTTCTGTCGAGTTTTCACAGTTATATACTGGGATAAAAATCGTACTGACTATAGGATGAAAAACTGATGGAATATTACTATCAAAGAAAGGTCTTTTTAATTTTTATTAGTCCCTCGTCTGAATATAAAAATATCCTCGTCTTAATATAAAAATATCCTACTATTAATATAACTTACAATGAATAATCCAACATCCTGTAAATGTACACAAATGTAGAATTTGTTTACCTACTTGGCCATTATTATTCTTTAAAAAGAGGTAACTATTCATATTGGGCAAAAGAATATTAATAATCATCTTTATTGGATTCAATGTCAAATTTATGTGGACTGATTTTACTTAACTGTCGGCTATTAGCTTAGGTATCAGGGTGATCTTAGATTTCAAAAAGTTGATTCTTATGAGCTGCAGTTAAAGAGATGCCTGCAGCCCGTCGGAAAGTCTACTCCAAGGTACTGAATACCTATAGATTATAATTAGATTGAATTTGGTACATATTTTTTGCAAATATACTAAATAGTATCTACTTAAAATAATTAGTATGAACATTACAGAAGTCTGTTCTTATAAGGGGCTTTCTATTTATTGACAATTTTCATCATTATTAAAGCAGATTTCATGAAAAGTTTAGTATAGTCTTATCTATCAAACTTATAAGGAGTTAGTCCTAAAAACTAATTATTAAGGTAAGATGCACTGATTTCAAGTTCTCAGGCAAAAGAATCATAAAAACAGCTTTTAATTTCTTCAAAGCCACTGCAAAATCCATAAATCAGAGCATTTTTTCAAAAGAAAAAGACTATTTTTTACATACCCAGGACCTCTATGGTGTTGGATATCGAAGAATCTCTCCCTTGCAACCTTCATCAGCCTCTGTTAAGGATCTCAAGACTTAGTTTATACTTTGTGAACAATAAATTTTGGCATTTATGGAAACTGCAAACATATAGATTGCATTTCCTCAATCAAAATTAAATGTTGTCATGCAAAAGTAATAGATATGATTTGCATTTTTTGGACTTGGAATAACAACAAATCAGTATGAAATCTTACTATTTTCAAGAGCTTATTTCGGTGATGAATTTATTCTCTTTCGCCCCATTCCTTAAGGTATGCTATTATCGGAAGAATTTATTTTCGATTACATTTGCAATATTAGGGATTGTCCAGTTTAATTTTAATAATCCCTTTCGAGTTTTTTGTTTTTCTCTTGTTTTGTATATGTCCTTCGATAGTTTCGCGGTGATACCTCCAGAAACTATTACTGTGGCAATCATTTGTAGGTATTGCATTAACAACATGTTACCATTCCTGATTTGGGTTAAAGAGGAAGAGATAGTATGCATAGACTAGCTGAGCAATAGTAAACCATGCATATAGCAATTGCGGGATAAATGTCAATCTTACGATATAGTCCCATTTTTTAGGATTTTGTACGTATCGCAGTGTGTAGATGCAATCCACGTACATTACACACATTACAAGAATGAACATCGTATTCAAATGATAGACACCCCTTATTATGTCTTCTAAGGTATAATCTAACAAAATACCCTGGATCGACAACATAATCCAGAATAATACAGTGTTCAGGATGTCTTTTCTGGTGCTTCTGTTCCATCCATGTTCCCATAAGGTGTCAATTCCACCACGAAGCCAGCGAACTCGCTGTTTCCACAAATCTGCTAGCTTTAATGGAACATCTGTCCAGGCATACATCCCAAAACCTGCAGCAATATGGTAACCTAGTTCCTTTAAAGTCACCGTCAGCTCATAGTCTTCAGTGATGTTATGCACATCGTACACAGTGCAATCCGATTTTCCGGCAATTCTACGTCTGGCCATAACTGCTTTTATAGCTTCGATCTTGTACACTGTGCACATACCGTGCGCGACTTTAATACTTGTACCTTGTCCAATTCGACTTCTATCGAATTCTGCATATTCTACATACTGCCAGTGATATATTAGCTTTTCAAAAAATCCGCGAGTCACCTGTTTGACTACACCGGCACGGGAGCACACAGCACCAAGCAGAGGATCTAGCTGAAATTCTATTAGTGCTTGCTCAACCAGATCTGAAGCTATGACTGTATCACCATCAACTGATAATACATAATCATACGATTTCAGATCGATGGTCTGATATGCAGTATTCAATGCCCCAGATTTCTTAAATTTATTGCCCACAGTTTCTATCAAACTTATGTGGTTATTAGTAGTAGCTATATTTCTTACTATTTTCACTGTGTCATCTGTGCTATTATCATTGATGACAACAACATCGACCTTGTGCGTTTGCGAAAGAAGTGATTCAATTGTTGAACGGATTACTTTTTCCTCATTATGCGCTGGCACAAATGCGATGACATTTGTTGTCATTTCATCATCCCCAAAGACTATCAACTATTTTATATTTATACTAACTTATTATCCTGTTATATACACTAGCATCATTGATGACAACAAATCGACTTTTTCGTTTGCGAAAAAAGTGATTCAATTGTTGAACGGATAACTTTTTCCTCATTATGCACTGGCACAAATGCGATGACATTTGTTGTCATTTCATCATTCACATAAATAATTATTTGTATATAAACTAACTTATCATCTTTTTTCCTCTATAAACAAAATCAGTTTAATTTTCATCATATCGTGACTATCCAGAATGAACAAACCATTATCAGCAACCCTCTTTATAAAGATTTGGTGAACAAATCCCTCTGGTTTTTTCCGTTAACTTTAAGCTATTGATCATGTTTTCCCTTTCTCCATTGTAGTAATCTAAAGTAGTATTGAATTAAATATGGATATCTATCAACTAGTTTTTGTAGTCTGAATAGTCGTATCATATTTTACTTGTCTAAAGTTCCAATTTTTCTTTAGATTTTATTAATTTCTATTACTATGAGCAATAAGTGATATATAAGCTAATAATGATATACAAGTAATTAAATCTAATTATTTATACCCAGTTATTATAAAATCTTATCGGATTATCTGATAATTTCTTGGAATATTTTTTTCTCATTTCTTGAAAGGTTCGATATGACTCGATTATTTAATCATTATATGGATCATGGTAGCATAGATAAATTTTTGACTGGATTTTGGCAACGTTTCTTAATATTTAGGGGATCTTGATTATTTCTTATTTTTACTAATTATTTATATGCTACTTCTAAAAATATGACAAAATTTGGGGGTCTATTGAAATACTCTTTATTCAAACGGCGATAAAGACCAAGATATCAAATTTATGTTCTACTTCCAGAGATGAGACAATACTTGAAAATCAATAACTTTATCATTGCGCTTTACTATTTCCAACACTGAATCCAAACTATAGTCCCCATTTTAAATAATGCGACATTTTATATGTAAACTTATGCTTTCACAATATTTATTCAGTTCTTTCCTTTAATACTTTTAATTTTGTTTGAATTATTTTTTGGCATTAACATTTCTCGTGTCGTTTTTTGATCGTAAGACATCTTGATTTATTTGAATCCACACAAAAATTACTATCATAATGGTGGTGGTTAGATGATTAAGGTCTAAGAATATTTTGAACTTCAGCTATAAATTAGATTGTGAATGCCTGTTTAGCTTTTTTAAACTAGGTCTATAAATTATTTTCCGAAATCCTAAATCGTTAACAAGTTGTTTAATTCGTGAAGCTGCAGTAGGTATTTTAAATTTCTGTTTGACAAATTGAATTGCATCTTTTGTTTCCCAGCCACGGTAATAACTATCATATGTTGGTGTTGGCTCTGAAAGTGCTTCCCTTAACTCAGATAGTTGTTTTGCTTTTAAATGAGACTTTACTCCTCAACCATTTTTGTATCTAAGGCTGAATAAACCTTTTTTCCAGCATGCTTTATCCAACGATAAACCGTGAGCAATATGCTGAAAAACCTTCTACAACTTTCGTTTGCCTCAAACCAGTTTTACTAATAATAAGGATTGAGTCTCACATGATATTTTTTGTCGCAGAAAACAATGATTGTTTTAGCATTATCATCCGTAGTAAATATTCCCAAGCTCATAAATTGACTAATATACTAATAACTAATATAATATATGTGCAGTATATAAAAATGTGGCTATACTTTGACCCCATCAACCAGTTTACTGGCATAGACAGAATCATGCCAGTTAGTCTGAAATCTGGAAAATGTCTTTCTGTTTTTATTAACAAATTTAGTGCTTCCTGATCTCTGTATTCGTAGAATGAACTATAATCATCAGCCTTTTTGTATCCATTAGAATTTGACACTTTTACCTTTTTATTTTTTTACCTTAGTTTCCAAATATAAATTTATTTTTGAATGAAACCTCATTTTTTGAGGAAAAATCATTTTTCAGCCTTTAAAAATTCGATCAAAATTTGGAAAAATAAAACTCAAGGAGCAGAAAATTATATGTTAAATTGAATCAAAAAAAGTGGGGCCAAAATTTGTTGACATAATATTTTTCTTTCATTCCTCTAAAACATGAAAATTCCCTTTAAATCTAAAAATCAAACTGGAGAATCAGGGTTCTTCTCAGTATTATGACCGCAAATTTCAGATGTATCGTTGGTTTTAATTGACGAACTATCTAAAAAATTCAATAAACTGTATTTCTCTGCCATATGCGATTCTTTGTTCAGTTCTCAGTGCAATATTTATCTGTTCCAAAATTGCTTCAAGCCATAATAATAGTTATTCAGAAAGATAATTATTGATAACTGCAAAGAAGAGAAGATATTGGAATAATTGCAAAGCAAAATTAATTACCTTGGTTTGGAAGTAAAAAAGGAAATTATTTGGGACACTAATTTTATCCATTAAGATCTTGGAGATGCAAAAGGGGATAAACTTCGGGAAATTAAGCAAAAATAAGAAGAATCAGAGATGGAACCTGGACAAAAAAGAGCGATAAGTCGCACTTTGGATATAAACTGAATAGCATAAGAGATCTGAATAATGAACTGATAAGAAGATTCGAAACAACGACTTTATCATTTAATGATTCCTAGGTAGACTTATCTGAAAAATGGAGTTGTTTACAGAGACAAAGGATACTTTTGGGCAAAATCAAAAGGTTTTAGGAACAATTAAAAGAGCAGTAGATAAACATCTTCTTGGAATGAGTGATTTTTTAAGAAACAAGCGGATGAACTCAAAAAAATGTTCGAAATGAAAGAGTGGGTACAGTAACTAAAAGAATATTCACGGCAGGAAAAGTTTTTGTCATTAATGTTCAAAGAGTGAACCTGAAGTTACTGTATACGGCTTTTTGTTATAATCTTTACAGTTGATGAAATTGGAAATAAAAGAATAATGAACTAGAATAGAAAAAATCGGGTCAAATACAAAATTCGTGAGAAAGATTCGTACAGGATTCCCATGAGTAAAATAATAAGAGGTAAATCGGAATCTTCTATAATATTAAGGTATAAACTCAAAAAAAATGAGGTGATATCCCATGCATCCGAAAACCCTGCAGATCCTTAAAACATTTGAAAAAATTAATTCAATTCCTCGCTGCTCAAAACACGAAGAAATGCTTTCAATCTGGCTGCAGGAATGGAGTAGATCCAGAGGCTTTGAGGTGAAAGCCGACACCTTTCACAATGTCCTTATAAGGGTCCCTCCAACTAAGAGCTATGAGAGCTCTCCTACAATTATTCTGCAGGGGCACATGGATATGGTTTGTGAGAAATGTAAGGACTTGAAACATGATTTTTTTAGAGATCCAATAAGATGCGTTTATGATGGGGACTGGCTAAGGGGAGATGGGACTTCCTTAGGGGCAGATAATGGAATCGCGCTTGCAATCGGATTAGTGCTTGCAGAGACCGGAAAAAAATGTGAGATTGAGCATCCACCACTTGAACTTCTTTTTACCGTTGGTGAAGAAACCGGTTTCACGGGGGTAAGAGGGCTTGAGACTGGTTTTTGTGAAGGTAAGTTACTCTTGAACTTGGACTCAGAGGATGAAGGAGTCTTTATAACAGGGTGTGCTGGAGGACAGAATTTATTGATTGCACTTCCCATTGAGTGGGAGCAGTTTGACTTTGAAAAGGAAGATTTATTCGGGTTTTTTAAGTTATCGGTTGAGGGGTTGGTGGGTGGACATTCAGGGGTTGAGATTCATAGACAGCGGGCAAATGGAATTCGTTTGCTCACTAGGGCGTTGGTCTGGTTGAGGGATAGGATTGGGGCAGAAAGCATCAGGCTTGTTCAGCTAAGTGGAGGCAGCGTTCACAACGCAATTCCGAATTTTGCAGAGGCATTTGTTGCCCTTGATAGGAGAAAAACAGTCCTGGTTGAGGAAATAGTGTCCAATCTCTGGGAGACTTTTCAAGCTGAATACGCAAAAACAGATACTAACCTTATTCTGAATCTCATGGAAGTCGATGATAAAAAAGATTATAAAAGTGTAAAATGTATGCTCCTCAAAGAGAAAATTATCTGTTGTGGAGTATTCTCTGCAGGGACTGAAGAGAGGCTAATAAAACTGCTCCAGGAGTTACCACATGGAGTTTACAGGATGTCGAATACTATTTCTGGACTTGTGGAAACCTCAAATAACCTGGCTATGGTAAGAACAGCAGAAAATGAAGTAAAGGTTCTTTTAAGCCAACGCAGCTCTATTGCATCCAGGTTGGTTGAAATTACCTGGGATGTAGAAGCTTTAGCAAAACTAGTTGGAGTACGTGTTGAGTATGAAAAGGGGTACCCTGCCTGGGAACCTGACCTTAAGTCAGAGCTGCTTTCGAACTGCAGGCAAATTTACATAGGAACTTTTGGAAAAGAGCCGAAGATAACAGTCGTTCATGCAGGGCTTGAGTGTGGATTAATTGGCTCAAAATTTAGGGATATGGAAATGATTTCTTTTGGGCCTACCATTAAAGATCCCCATTCTCCTGCAGAAAGGGTATTTATTCCCTCGATTGAAAGGGTCTGGATCTTTCTGGAAAACTTACTAAAAAGTTACCGTTGATTCAGAGTGTCCTGTGAAGTTAATCTCACAAAGAATAGAATGGGCTCATTAATAAATTCAACTTCAGTCTGAAATTTAGCAGTATTTTTTTGGAATAAATGTTTTCTATGAGAGCTTTTCTAAACTATTTTCAAATAATAACAGATCAAAATGTAACTTGGTGCAAACTGAATGCCATCGATTATCATCCTGCTTGTTTCCATTTTATATTTTCTTCCAGATTGTCAGGTTTATACTAAAAACGTAGATATATTTGGGATGTTTGTATTATTTCCACTTCTAAAAATTGGAGCTTTAAGTTCTTAAAATCTCTTTTTTCCAGCTTAGATCTGAAAACTGAAGACTATATTATGTTTTATATGTTTTTAAAAATTAAACGTTTTGCCCTTCACGGACAAGTTGAATTATAAATAGAATATTATCAGGGTTTATCCTAAAACTGGTATACTTACCGTAACTTTGCAATTAGGACTATTGACTTCTCAGTTAGGCTCTGTGATAGATTTGAGCATATCGTTTTTATTGATCAAAAGTTTGGAATATGTGAGTATCCGGTTAAGTGAGGCATTATGACAAATTGCACTGATTTCGCAAAAATTCTTCATCGTGTTCATTAATATGAACTTGGAGAAGAGTCTTGATTTCCGAGTTGGTGTTCTAAATGTAGGATTATTTTTGGTCCAACTCGACAGCATGAAGATAAGAAAATTCCTTAACCGATGACCAATGAATTCAACTTTAATTATCTTAAGAGGCATTAAGTCTTACATATTATGAATTAATAATGATAGGTACACAAACAATTTAAAAAATTAAAAATCAATGGATTACATATAGTAAATGCAAAATCCCATATTTTCTAGTGGAAATATCATAAGCTTGCTTTCTTCAATATATTTAGTGTGAATTTTTGTATATGTCAAGAGAGCTTCTACAAGTACACGTATGTGGAAAGCAGCGCAACCTTCTCTGAATAAACGAGAGATCGACTATGATTACAGATTTTACATAATAGCTCTGGAGACGTTTTATACTATTTCATGTGTTTTTGATTGATTGCAGTCAGTTGCAAGTATAATTAATGGTAAATTTAGGGAACCCATAAGATATTGAAAAGTCCCAAATTGTATCATAAAATCCAAGGTGCAAAGTATAGAAAACTTCAATCCTATATGATGTACAATTAAAATTAACAGATTTTATATTAATCTCGTCGGCTTCATTTTAACTTTCTTGTATATAATTAGCAGAACAATAGATAATTAAGAAAATATCCGCCAGTATACCTAAAATTTAGATTATATCATATAAATAATGTATATTTGAGACATACTGCGGTCTTAATTTTCACCTTAAAATTAATTCTAAGTCCTGAAACCGTTTTGTAAAAATATATGGACTCAGAAATGATACGAAAAAAACTCCAATCAATTAAGGAATCAATTTCAGCAAGTTTATCTCCAATTGACTGAAAACTTTTGTATTCCTCTTTAAGAGCAAAATAAGTAAGAGTTTTCATAAGGAGAAATTATTTCAAGAGATTTAAACTTTCAAACATTCAAATATATGCTAGTTTGTCGAAATTATCCCACACATATCTACTCATTATGCTGAAAAGTAATTAGAGCTGAACTTTTTTTCATTAATAGGGTAGACCACTCGAAAATAAAAAAGTAAAGATAATCAAATCGTAAAAAGAGTTCATTTTTTAAAAAAAAATCTGAATGAGTTAGATATAAATAATATTGAACGCACTATAAATTATTCCAATGTTAACTTTCTTCCTAAGCATTGGTGTTTATTATACTTTTTTGCGTTCTCACAAATGTTGATATTTTTAATCAGAAGTGAATGGTTGAGTCTGAAGAAAACAAATTTCATGGTTATAACCAATACTAGCTGATTTGGTACCAAGAGCAAGCGAAGTTTCGATACTCATAAGAAGATTGATAAATTTTCTATATAGAATCGGATATTTATAAATTTTGTTCTATTAATAATACACAAAAGAAGGGGAAAATATGTGATTAATAAGAAAAAATAGTATTCGATAGCCTTAGTTTTAATAGCTATGATTTTAATACTGATGAATATCGCAGGTATAGGACTTTGTAACCCTGATGACACAATATTGATAACCAACCCGACAACTCAATCGGTGGATTTCTTAAACTTCCCAGTATGAAAGGAATTTATAGACTACCGAGCTTTAAATTTATCTTATTGGAGTATGCTCGCAAGGGTGTCCTAAATATTGGACGTCTTCGCTGATAAGTTGAGAGTGAACCTAAAGATTTTTTGTACAGCTTTTTGTTAGAATCTCTATCAATTGAGGACATTGACAATAAAAGGAGTTTTTTAAGGATAGCGGAAGCTATCTTTAAAATCAAAGAATAATTAATAAGAAAAGAAAAAATTGGATACAAATAAAATTCCAATTTGATAGATTATAGAGGATTTTGATAAACTCTGATTTTTACAAGTTATTTATATCCCAATTATAAGCATATTACATTAAGGGTTTATTGAAATCTTCCTCAAATAATTATTTTAATAATATTCTAATTTGTAAAATGGTTTCGGAACTAAAGAGATTCGTAACTACTGAGACTGGGAATAGCTTTATGTATCAAAAATCATTATTGTCTATCTAGAGTCTATTATTAATAGGTCCTAGAGACAGGGAATAAGCATTAAGAGAAAAGGATTCTCATGAACGAAATACGCGAAATGGACCGGTTTAAGTGTAAGGTTGTAAGTGCAATTCAGAATCTTATCTGGAAAGGTGTAATAGTAGAAGAAAACGATACAAAAGGCCGGGTTTATTTCGGAAGGGTCAATGGTGAAATTGACATTACCCCGGGCGACATTCTATATATAGGTATCAGGCCTATCTATGAGTTAGAAGACAAAACAATGAGAGTTACTCTCTACGATTCTGAATATAAAAAATTGGATTGGACTCTTATTTGAGAAAGTAAGATTCCATAATCATATCTGCATTTCTTTCATGGATTTAGGTAGAATAACTTGGTAATTACTATCATTTTTAAAAAACATCAAAGTTTAAAATTGAATTTTAAATATTTTCTAAACAAATTTAAACACAGTTTTTGACCGACTTTATATAGGTATATGCGCATAGACATATAAATTTGTGTGCTTATTTGCCTACTATTCATTCCTTTAAAGTTCAATTAATTATTAAGCTATTGTTATATTGAGAAAATAGATGGTGTTCTTGTGTACATCTGCAGAAAGTGGGCTTTGGAATAATATTTCGCTTTTTTAATCTATTCTTTTTTAAATATAAGGCATAGAACTTTATTCGGGTCTATAAGAGACTTCGATTTCCATCAGGTCTTCAGCTACGCTGACGTTCTCAAATATCTGTTTTGAATCGTTTAGAATGGGTTCAGCATCAGCTGCGTAGCGTGAACTAATATGAGTAAGAACCAATCTCCTGACCCCTGCTTCCTTTGCCAGGACTCCAACTTCACCAGCTGTCGAATGTTTCGACTCTTTCGCCCAATCCGCCATCTCGTTGGCAAAACTACAGTCATGAATTAGGAGGTCAGCATTCCTGCTAGCTTCGAGTACAGATTCACATGGTCTTGTATCTCCACTGTATACAACAATTCTTCCAGGTCTCATGGATCCCATCACATCTTCAGGCTTTATAAATTTTCCATCAACTTCGACAGGATTTCCTTTTTGTAGTTTTGCAAAAAGAGGGCCAGGTGAAATGCCCATCTTGATTGCTTTTTCCCTGTTAAAGCGTCCTGGGCGAGGATTTTCCACAAGTGCATATCCTAAACTAGGGATACTGTGCTCTGTTTTTAAGGCATTGATCAGATAATTTTTCCCTTTTACAGCGTCTCCGGGTTTTAATTGGACACCGTCTATTTCATATTTTAAGTTGAAATAGCCAAAAGCTTTAAGAAGCTCGGTAAATTCCAGGGTTCCTTCTGGGCCATATATCATAAGATGTTCTTTTCTCCCCATGAAAGACATTGTCTGGATCAGGCCTGGAATCCCAAGGAAATGGTCTGCATGGAAATGACTGATAAAAATAGATGACAGGTTCATTAGTCCTGTTTTTGCTCTCATCATTTGCTGCTGAGTTCCTTCTCCGCAGTCAAAAAGAATAAGTTCTCCTTCCCTATTTATCATTATTGATGATGGGTTTCTGTTACGAGTTGGAAGGGAACCTCCAGTACCAAGAAAAATTATACGAAGCATGATGAATCCACTTAATACTTATATAGTATTTATTGATTACCACTTAGATAATACCAGAGAAACTCACAGTAGATTCAAATTGGTTAATCTGAGCTTCCACATTCTTAAAATATGTTTCTTTCAGCATTTTATCATTTTTTCAACTTCCAGATCCTCCCGTAATTATCGATAATTTTGAGCTAGATTTCCCTGTTTGCAGCAATTAGAGATTATTTATTCCAATCGAATATCCTGGAGTTTCTACGTGGTATCCGATTGGAATAAATATGTTGTCAAGCATTGACTTTACAGAACCTATATAATTTTAAATATACACAAATTATTAAAATTTTATTTAAAACAATCGTCTGAAGCTGAAGATCAATTCTACGAATTTTGGTTCGATTACTGTAACCTGAGAGACTTTTGATCATGAAATTTTCATCTGTCTCAACGTACAGATCGAAAAAAGAGAGAAACGGTTTTCAAAAAAGCGTACTGAACTTCCTGTAAAATATTATTATAGGAAGCAAGGTGAATATATAATGAAGAGATAATACAAAGATATTAATAGTAACCTGGCAGATATGTTTTATAAAATTTATGGGGGAATCTGGGGTTTTTCATAGGAAAAAAGTGTAGTATGTGACTGTTCCCTACATCCTAGGTAATTGAGTGCTGGAACTAACTTGAAGGCAGGATCGCTGCAATGTTATGTATAATATACTAAATATATTAACTTGGTAATTTAAATAATCAGGGTTTCTTAATCTCTGTTGGAATAACCTTGCTTTGGTGTTCAAAAAGTTTTTCTAGAATTTTTTCCCTTTTTTTTGTTTCTATTTTGTTAAAATATCTGGACTATCAAGCCGTTAATGCAATCAATATATGTTTTAAAAGCAGAATGAGTTTTCGTTTGAAAATAGAATTAAGATACTTTTTAGAAACATATTTTTCTGCTGAGATATTGTTTGACGTGTAATGTTTCATATTACTTTTTTTTCACCACCCTTGTTTATGGGATAAAGTTATACTTTGTGCTCGATGTGAAAAGAAAGTGTAACCAAGCTAATGAATGATAGAAAAAGACAGATCTACAATGTTCTCAATATATGGTTGTCTGGCTCTTTGATTAAAAAGCTAATTCTCAATTAATGTTATCATTCTCTTTTCTTTCAATTCTCTGTTTGTGCAAAGCCATCTCTATGTTGATATGCAGGTCTTCTTCCTTAAAAGGTTTTGAGATATATCCTGCTGGCTCTGTAGTTTTTGCCCTAGCGAGAGTCTCATCATCAGTATATGCGGTCAGATAAAGTACTGGAATTTTGAGTTGCTTTTTGATTTCACGGGCAGCTTCAATTCCATCCTTCTCTCCTTTCAACATAATATCCATCAAAACAAGATCTGCATTTGTAAACTTCGCTTTTTTTATGGCTTCTTCTACAGTAGATGCAGTACCAGGCACAGTATAACCCAAATTTACCAGCTTATTCCTGATGTTGAGAGCCACTATATTTTGATCTTCAACGACCAGAATTTTTGCTTTTTTCATTGTACATCCCCTTTATAGTGGATAAACTTCTAGATAATTAGTCTTTTTCTGAGATAGTATTTGAAACTTGTTCCTTAACCATTATCAAATTCTATTGTACTCTTTAGTTGCTCAACAAGAATATTTACTAGTTGTAGACTCTTTACTCAGTATGGACCCAGAAAGTATGTATCTCTGAAACTTATACTTCCCAAAAAACCTAACCCATTGCGCATAATTATCATTTGCATTAAATATTTTTGGCAACTGAGCTCTTTATAATGATATTATTTGTACTATTACTTATACTTTGATTCTCTTCCAGTATTTTGAATACCTTCTGATCCTAAAATATTTCCACAAATCCGAAGAACATCTAAAAAATTAATCCGGGAGGACATCGACAAACTCCGAAATTGTGTCATGGGATTATAAATGGTAGATAAATAATTTGTGAAAATCAGAGGCAAGTCGTAATAGTCTATGCTTTATTGGTGCTGGATTGGGTATACAAGTGCCACAATTAATTATAAAATTGCCAAGACTGCGATGGAAATCAGAAGCTTTCTCATTCATATTTATGGTGCGTGAACATTTATTAATGCTGGTTCCTGATCCATCTGGAATAGTAATAACTCTATATCTGCAAAATGCTTCAAATCATTCCAGAGTGCACTGGTAAGCTGATAGCGCTCATCCTGATTTAGGCGCATTGACTTGAGTGCTATGGCCTCATTTCAGAAGGAATTGACGATTTAGCTTTTGAAGAGATAGGGATTGACTTTCAGTGTCGTTTCATTACAAAAGAGTATTGTTTCCATGAAATGAAACGTTTTCAGTTAGTATCTCATATCAAATTATCTCCAGGGCGCAAATACCCGTAAGTATCTACTTGTTTTCCCTGGTTTTGTTCAGGTGTTATATAATTAGTAGTCTAAAGATCCTGAGCCGAATCTCCGTGTCACTCCTCGAATACTTTCAAGTAAAAGCACTGATGAAGTTATAATGTCATTTTGGCATAGGTCCAATGATGATATCATCTGTTTTATAGAGTGCCTCTTTTCGAGCAATGTGGAGTTATCGTTGATGTAGTTATGTAGCAATTTATTTTTTACAAGTTCTAATAACATTTGCATTCAATATTTATAGAATTTATATTCTTCAATTTTTAAAGGTAGGAATATTTGGATTTTTGCTGTAACAATTATTTTAATAAAAATTATGCATTTTCTCAAAATTTCGGCAGTGTTGCTATATAATTTCAGTAAAAATGTCCGAATTTTGGGTTAAATTGAGAAGATGCACAAATTTTCAAAACCTAGGAAATAGTAAAAAAGTCTCTACATTAAATTTTAGTAGAGAGTGTATAAGAAAGTGTCTATATTGTTCTGAAATCACAAATCTAAAGAAGTTATTCGGGAAGAAATCACACATTTGAAGAACCCAATTACAGATAGTATGCAAAAATTCAGCTTTGGATTTACAGCAAATTTGCGAAAATACTAATAGTGTACTTGTAGATAAGCTCATTATTCTAAGTTTTTGAAATGTTAATTTTTACGTTGAGGACTATAAATTAAGGTTATGTATTCCAGAGATTTTTTAATGTTTTCTGGGCTTGATAAAATGTGCAATTAATTACACCGGCAAATGACTGCAATCAATCAAAAACCCAGAAAATGATAAAAATTTTCTTGTTTCCAATATTTTTTATAGAATCCAATAGGCCTTATAGCTGCCGAAACAACCGTCTAAATCCAACTGTTCGATTCAAACCCATTACCAAGGTTTCCGCCATTAACCGGATTCGAGTTGATAGGGTTTCCGTAGTTAATTGGATTTGAGTTGATAGGGTTTCCGTAGTTAATCGGATTCGAGTTGATAGGGTTTCCGTAATTCATCGGATTTGAGTTGACAGGGTTTCCGTAATTAACCGGATTCGAGCTTACAGGGTTTCCGTAATTCATCGGATTTGAGTTGACAGGGTTTCCGTAATTAACCGGATTCGAGTTGACAGGGATGTTGTTATCAACTGAATTTGAATTTTTGACCGAGTGACTAGAACATGCGCTTGCTGAAGCAACTGTTAATGTTACTATGAAAAGTACAGCTATCAAAATATTAATTGTCTTTTTTATTCTGAAAAGTTTTTGTTTACTCATTTGTTTCAGCTCCAAAATTTTGCTTAATTTGATAAATTTTTTATGTTTTCCATCGATAGACATACTGTGGAATAACATTTCGTTAAATAATTATTTATCCTATATATTAAAATCATCAGCGATGTATTTTGGATAGTATAATTATTTATCTATACTCTTGACATCAAATTTTATTATCTGATGATTAATAGTCAATAGATATATCATATGAGGAAACATTGTTTCGTATTAGCGGTACTTATTTAAAATAAGTAAACATTATTATTGGGGAGGTCTTAGGAATAAGTTATTTTCTTCTCATAAAAGTACTTCACGTCAGGCATATTTTTTCGGACAAATGGAAATATCACAAAACAAACAACAAAAGATATAACTTTGCATCGTATGAATAAAGCAGAATCAGAAATTATGTTTGTATTTCATTAAATGTACGCTTCCGTTAAATTCTGGCTCCAAATACATTATTTCTATTAACGTATTTTTTTGTAATAAAACACGTATTAATTAGTAAGGATTTTGATCAACCTCTTATTTTTGGAAGTTATTTATTTATTATTTATAAGCAAAGGGTAAACTTAAGGAGTTTATCGAAATACTCTAGTAAAATCTCTTAATTTTGATTTTAGTGCATTTTTGACTAGATTTTTTAGATCAATCTAATGAATATTCTCGAGGAATTATATATGGAAATCCGCCACAACATCATGAAACTGATGGTTATCTAGAGAGCTTTAAAAGTTCTAGATATTGAGTGGAACTCGCAGTTTGAAAATTTCTTCAAATAATTTGTTTTTGTTTCCGATTATGAAGTAGATTCATTGAAATGCAGATAAGCAATTTTGAATTTAACTCTAATCAAAATACATACACCAACTTTTTGTGATTTGTGGGTAATTCTAGGCAAAAATGCCAAATGGAATTATTAGTATTAAACTGGAAGCAGATCCATCTATGTCATATATTCTCTTTTAAAGAGACTAAACAAAGTATATTTACTTTGATATCATCGATTAAGAGCTAATTAAGTACTGAATGTAAGGTCGATTTCATATCCAGGTTACTTGGCCCATAAAACTCATTAAAGGGCATAGTTTGTGGATTCATGATAAGCTTATTTTCTAGGTTCAGATCTATATTGTTCCTGAATTTAGTAATAATGAACAAATGGTTTCAAGTTGGGAGTTCATGAGGCCTAAATAAAAATCACACAAACAAAAGCTTATTAATGGTTAAGCCAGAATCAGGCTTTATGTTCACGATAATCACAGGCGCGCAGTTCGGTGATGAGGGAAAAGGAAAGATAGTAGACCTTCTTGCAAAAGATTATGACATTGTTGCCCGTTTTCAGGGAGGAGACAACGCAGGTCATACAATACGGGTAGGCGATGAGATCTACAAACTGCACCTTATTCCTTCAGGTATTCTTCTTGATACCAGGGTTCTTATCGGGCCTGGGGTTGTTCTGAACCCGATAATTCTGGCCGAAGAAATTTCAATGTTTGAGCAACATGGAATAAAGATAAATGCTGACAATCTTGGGGTGGATGCAAAGACGAGTATAATTATGCCCTATCATATAGAAATGGACTTGCTAAGGGAAGAGTCAAGGGAAACAAAAATAGGAACCACAAAACGCGGAATCGGCTATGCTTACATTGATAAGGTGGCAAGAGAAGAAATCCGTATGGCTGAACTTGTGGACAGCGAACGCTTACTTGCAAAACTTGAGGAGCTCGCTCCTCAGAAAGAAAAAGAAATTGAAGCAATGGGAGGAGATCCTAAAATAGTCCGAGATCCTACCCTGATAAATAGATATTCTGAACTTGGAAGGCAATTTGCTGGTTATGTCACTGATGTTTCTAGAGAAATCAATGAGGCTCTCAATGAAGGAAAATATGTAATGGCTGAAGCTGCTCAGGGTACTCATCTCGATGTGATACATGGAACTCAAAAATTCGTAACTTCTTCTTCAACAATAGCAGGCTCTGCATGTGCCAACCTCGGGGTAGGTCCTACAAGGGTTGACAAAGTGATTGGTATAGTTAAAGCTTATATCACAAGAGTAGGAGATGGCCCTCTTCCCACAGAGTTAACAGGAGAATTGGGAGAAAAGATACAGAAAGCTGGGGGGGAATTCGGGACAACTACTGGCAGGAGTAGAAGATGCGGATGGTTTGATCTGCCTCTCTTGAAAAAAGCTATTGTTCTTAATGGGTATACTGAGATTTCTCTAACCAAACTGGATGTATTGACAGGTATTGACCCGATCAGGATCTGTGTTTGCTATAATTACAAAAGAGAAAATGTGGATTATCCCCCTGAACTCGCAGATGACCTATGGGACTGTAAACCTATTTACGAAGACCTCCCTGGGTGGGAAAATGATCTAACTGAAGTAAAAACCTTTGAGGAGCTCCCAAAAAATTCCAAAAATTATGTCAAAATGTTAGAAGAACTTATAAAAGTACCTATCAATTATATTTCAGTAGGGCCAGCCAGGTCACAAACCTTTAAAAAAGAATAATTATATTTAGTAAGCTTGCCAGTCAAGTTACCGAAAAATGTATATATATACTGTGGTGGATATGTAATAATACACATATCCAATTGTATTTATAAGCTTTGAATCAGGCCCTTTATATATGTCCAGTAACAAGCTGCCTAAAAGATACCTATGATATTGGTAATCCAGTGAAGAATTGATGTTGCTGTATACAACGGATATTAATAATATTAAGAACGAATCATGGTAAGAATCATTTTGAATTTTTCAATGGCATGGAGTGCATGAGATTCGTTTGCAGGCATTATAATCATATCCCCTTTCTCAAGTATATTTTTACTACTAGAAATAGTAATTTCTGCCTTGCCATCTATTACCTGAATCATGGCATCGAAGGGAGCTGTATGTTCACTCAGTCCTTCTCCTTTATCGAAGGCAAATATAGTCACAGTTCCCGTACCTTTACGGATTATTTCTTTGCTAACAACGGCTCCTTCCTGGTATTCAATCAAATTTTTTACCTTGAGTGTCTTGGCTTTTAATTCTTCAGACATTGTTCCACCTCTAATCCTTGTTGCATAAATTCATATGGCTTATCAAGATACCGGATGAAGTCTTTAACGAGTGTAATATAATTGCACCCCATTTGTTATCTTTTTATGATTTTCATGCACAACTTCGAATACTATGCCGCGATTTTCTTGACATTGATTACAAAACATATTTTTTCACCTTTAAAATTGTTTTTCAGTTTATTCCCCGTTTTGCCATTGTACCAGAAATGTATCTTTTTAGTACAGATAGGTTTAGAATATTATTTCCTATACGATAGTAGCTCATATATAGGAGACTATTTAGAGATAGATATCTTGATAATGAAACTCAATTTTCACAAGATATAGCTTGAACTTTTATCTCCTTGACTGCAGACAGTAAAAATTTTTTTATTCACATTTCCTTCCGTCTTCAACAGCTTCCCTGATGATATATCCGGCCTTGTGCAGGATCTTATCCCCGAGCTGAGAATCTTTGCCCATAAATCGGTACAGGGATAGGAATTCCTCATTTTAGGATTTGACTCATTTGTATTCGTTTAATGAATTCCATGCACAACTTTGAATACTATGTATTTGATTTTTCATTTCAACCACGTAAGTTCTGTACAAATATATTTATGCATGATCTAAAATATTTTGGCAACGTTTGTGGATTTACATACTATCCAATTCATAAATTTTCTTTGAAACTACTTTAATGTATCAAGGTTTAAATCTCAATATGGGTATTTTGCATATCCCACCAAAATAGGGAATTGGCGCTGTATGGACTAAGGTGATTTTTTCCAGGCACGCATGATTAATTATAGCTAAATGTGCAACTGAGTCGATAACTGCTTGCTAATAAAATTGCTCTAACGAAGTTGCTTAAAATTAGAGATTATTTGTTTCTACAGTTTATCGATGTATACTCGCTTCTTCTACTCGTCAACATATTTAAGATTATATCCTAATTCAATCTGGGATAGGTTGGTTATGTCTTCAAGAAGTAACCAATCGACTATAGAAGGTAAGCAACTTTATTAATTATAAAAAATAACGTTTAATCCTCCACTTTAGCGGGATATGCAAAAATACCCATATTAAGGCATGCTCTCAATCAGACTTTCTCTTGATCCTGACTCTAGTCTTAATATATCCAAGTAAACAGAAGTAGAATTAAAAATTCAAAACCAATAAATTATTAAGTGAGCAATCAAACACGTTAAATGTTATTTTTACCGGACTTTAGTTTCTTAACAAAAGCGATTTAGTTAAGTCAAAAAAGGTATAGCTATGTCTCATATAATGGAATTACTTGGGAAAACAAGAGTCGTCGTAAAAGACGGAAAAGTTATCGAAGTCGGAGATCCTGAAGTCGAATGGTGCCCTCTCTTTGCCAAAATGCGTGGGATCAAGAAGATCACCCCTGAAGAGGTTAAGAAGAATATGGAATTCAGAATCAACGATTTCGGGATGTTTACTGACAAACGCCGTCTGGAACTCGAGGACTTTGTAGGATTTGGAGCATCTGAAGTTATGATGACAGGCCTTAGAAGAGGCTTGCTTGACACAACAGTAACCGCCTGTGAAGGCGCAGGAACTGTGATTTCCAACAAACCTACCCTTGTTCAGGGCATGGGCGGTAGGATGTCCGGCCTTGTCGAAACCGAACCGATCGATTCTATCATAAATGGAATAATCGAACGTGGTGGAATTGTGCTTTACCCCTCAACTGCGAAAATGGACTCGGTTGCAGGAGTAAAAAAGGCAGCAGAACTCGGGTACAAAAAGATCGCAGTAACAGTGGCTTTCGCTAAAACCGCAAAAGAGTTACGGAGGCTTGAAGCCGAACTCGGGCTTGATTTGATAGTAATTGGAGTTCATGTTACAGGTTTAGACAGAGAAGAAGCCCAGGTCCTTCTGGAAAATTCAGATATAGTAACCAGCTGTGCTTCAAAACACGTGAGGGATCTTGTAAAACCTCTTGCTCAGGTTGGGACTGCAGTGCCACTTTTCGCCCTTACTCAGAAAGGAAAAGAACTTGTTATTGAAAGAGCAAAGGATATTACAAGCCCAATTTTGATCAATACTATGGCCTTGCCTGTGCTGCCTGAGCACAAACAGCCCAGAGAACTGAAATAAAAACAGTTTTGTTTTGAAGCAAACCAATAACTTCATCAACTAGTTGCATTAGTAATATATTTTGTGAACTGTTTAAAAAATGGTGCCATTATTATTTTTAGAGCCTATGCGAAAAGCATTCTTGCATATTGTAGAAATTACAAGAAATATAATATCGAGTAGGATAGGCTCTTAATCAGGTCAGATTACTGCCAGAAGACTGATCTTATTTTTTCGTAGGCTGGGAGAGTTTCTGGGAGTCTTCAAGAAGTACGAGTTCCTGCTTGGACTATCAAAATATTCTTAATAGTCCTAAGTAAATATTATTTCTCAACGTTTTTTGGATATTTTTTGCTTTGACAGTGAAGTAGATTTGGAGCAGGTCTAGGATTTGATGGACGAGTACCAATATTTGCCCAAAAACAGCTCCACTTGATTATGAATACTTAGCTGTAAGTCTATATCTATTTAATGATGATGATCAAAAAATAACGACAAATCCAAGTGGTTGGAATTTGATTGCTGATGAGTTTGAGTATGAGTATAGTTCAACGACATTTGAGAGTTCGTTAGGCCATCAAGATATAGAAATTGTTAAATGTGGGGATATTGAGGCAAAAAGAGTATACCTAGGAAAAGGGTATTCAACTCACAAAATGCATCTGCTCAGCATTACACAGCACGTTTGATTTCTTTGATTTGTTGATTTTTAGATAATACTCCACGTATCATTTATGGATTACATATCCTATGATCATAAATATAAACAAGTGATCGGCGATTTATAGGCTGAAAGTAATGTTCTCATTTAATGTCAATGGAAAATATGCTAATCATCAAAATTTTGATCCTAGAGTCGTTAAAGTGGTTTCCATGGATTTGTAGGCTGCAGTGTTTTATTGGATTATTTTTCGTTAATCACAGCCTTTTTATGCGAATTAATTTATTTAATTATGTATTTGTGGCATTTTAATGAATATATCAAATTAATTTTGGGATTTATTGGTCAATTTATATCTAAAATTGGTATTTATTTGATAATTACTTTTTACTAAAAAGGCGACGGAGAACTATTTTAGGAAATAAAAAGACTCTATTTAAGCTTTCAATCCCAAAATAAAATTTCTTAGCGTGATTATGTGTCTGACAGTGAAGAATTGTCAAGGAGCTCTCCGACAGATAATCTGCCAAGCTGCAGGTATATCTAACCGTTTTAGTGTAGTTATGTGTCTGGCAGTGAAAAATTGTCATGGAGCTCTCCGACAGATCGTCCCCCAAGCTGTAGGGATCTCTTTCCTGCAGCTTATATAATCTACTTTTTGTGGTACTTTATTGATGACCATAAGGCCTAGTTATTCATTACGGTTGTCATGGTCAAGGATTGAGATTCCATATATCTAGGATAACTTGAGAAATTAGCAAGCTGCAGAAGCTCAAGAATCAAGAAAGATATCAAAAATTAACATAAAAACAGTTATATTTTTCAGTTTTTACACTCATATTTCATAGATTTCTTATCATTCAAGAAATAAAGAATAGCAACATTTTTATTTTGTTAGTTTTGCACTGATTTGAGCAAAAGCTATTTTTTTTCTAAATTGCGATAAAAATGTCCTCGAATTTTGGCTAAATGTGTAGGAAGTAAGCACTTTGAGGAATGTACCAATTTTTTCAGAAAAATCCCAAATATCAAGAAGTTAGTGGGTAGATGATTCAATGCATGAAGAACCTGATTACATACAGTATACTTTAATTTAACTCTGAATTTACAGTAAATTCGCGACACTGCCAACTTTAAATGAGAAATAAATAGCATTAAACCTTGAACTGTCAAAATAGCAAAATAGACAATATTATCTGATGAACTTGTTTTTATACTCAGCTGTGTAAATCCTATCAACTTTTAACTGTTTACCTACTGGCTAATTCTTCTTTTAGTATTCCGAATATAACTTTAGTATTATATAAACTATATAGTATATATAGTGTTCTTTACATTTGCTAAATATATTATTCAAATATACATCTATATTGTATATGGAGCGTAAATTTATACATAATTATATTGTAGTATAAATAATGTAGATAACAAATTAAATATCTATATATTGATAACATATTAAGAGAAATTAAAGGAGTATATGTAATATGGCAAAGAAATTTACAAATCATATCATTTTCATATTACTAGCGATTGGACTTATTGTTCTGGGAATTGGATGTAGTGTAGCGGCTCCTGAGCAGAAAGCTACTTCATCTCAAGCACAGACCATTTCTGTGAAAGGCTCTGATTCAGTTCTGCCTCTTGCACATCTGAAGCGGAAGAATTTTTGAATGTAAACTCGGGAAAAAGTATCTCAGTTACCGGAGGCGGATCCGGCGTTGGAATTGCAGCCCTAATTGATAAACAAGTAAACATTGCTACTGCATCCAGAGAGATGACAACTGACGAAATCAAAACAGCCAACACAAATGGAATCAACCCAGTAGAGCATGTAATTGTTTATGACGGTATTACAGTGATTGTAAATCCCAAGAATCCTATTTCAAAACTTACCTTTAACCAGCTATGCGGTATCTATGATGGAAGTATCAGTAACTGGAAACAAGTTGGTGGCGAGGACAAACCAATAGCTGTAATTTCTAGGGACAGTAGTTCTGGAACTTATGCAGACTTCAAGAAAGATGTTGGATTTAATGAATACAAACCTGATGCGCTTACCCAAGCTACTATGGGTGGAATAGTCAGTGAAGTAACTCAAAACCCTAACGCAATCGGATACATTGGTTTTGCATACGTCAATAAAGACATAAAGGTCTTAAGCCTGGATAACGGAAAAGGCTCTGTATTGCCAACTCAGAAAACTATTCTAAGTGGTGAATACCCCCTCTCCAGAACGCTCCAGATCTATACAAATGGGGAACCATCAGGACCTCACAAAAGAATTCAACGACTTTATGTTGAGCCAGAAAGGGCAGGATATTGTGAGTAAAGTTGGGTACATCCCACTGAAGAAGTAATAACCAAAAAATTTTAAAAGAAAAATATTATATAAATTCTATAAGGAAAGATCGATCGAATCGGTGCTTTTCTTAGTCAGCACCTTAAAGATTAGTATCCTCTCCTTATATGGTTTTTTTGATCAGTGCAATTTATTTCTCTTTAAAAACGTATCTCTTCTAATTTTTTCACAGACAAATCTTATATATTTTCTAGAAGCTAACTCGAATTGGCTTACATTAGAAGGGCTCATCTATTAGGGCTCTCTACTTCCTAGTTATACTCTAAGAAATCTGAAGCTATGAGCTTCTATTGGGAATGTGGCATGGTTGAAAAAAAATAGATCGTATAGGAACTCGGGGAAGAGGAACTCCTCCTCCCAGAGTTGGTGAATTTTGCTCTTACCGCAAATGACAGAATCAAATATTACTTGACTCTCCTGCAGACGGCCAAAGAGAAGGCAGAACATCCACAGCTGAAGTTTCCTTCCCTCAGAACCAAGAGGGAAAATGCCGGAGAAGAAAACTCAAAGTTTGATAAGATTGTTTCCGAAGCCTTTAAAAAAGAACAAGACAATTACTTTGTTCCTTTTGCCGAAGAAATTCTCTCCAAAGTATGGGGTTGCATGGACGAAATGTTGAAATCTCTGCTTGCTGTTGGTAGGATTGAGGGGAAGGAATTTGAGGCAAGGCTGGAAGAGTTAAAAAGCTCAAGCTTCGAAATTGAGGCCAAAATTTTGGATAGGGAACCCGGGATTCTGAGAGGGAATTTCATAAGGGCTCTAACTTCCGGAGATAGGGAAAAGGGCGATAGCCTCCACATACTGGTCATGGATATACACAGGATTTTAAATAAGATGCAGGAAGAGCTTGCTGTTGAAAATCTCGACGGGGCAAAAATCTATCTGGTGTCAGAAGAGGACAGAGAGCTGATAATTGCTTTCATGGCTGGCGTGAACCGGACTTTTTCCCTGAAGTTCGAGCACCCAGGGCTTGGGACGACTGCAACCCGCATTTCAGGCAAGCTTGTGATCCAGAACGATATCGGAGAGACCGAGGCCCATGTGCTAGTGGTCCATGTTATGGGACTTGAGGTATCCGTTACGTCTACCGATGTTCATTTGCGGAGGCTGCTTTTTTTCCAAAGCTTTTTCGAGGGGACAGGTATGTCCTGGGAGGATACAGTCTCTAGAGTTGCAGGTAAGAAGTTTGAAGACGATCTATATCACCTTTCAGTGGGGCTCTTCAGAGCAAAGGATAGGGAAGAGTTGAAGAACTTTCTGGCTCTTCTAGGTTCCAGGATCGTATTTCTCATCGACTGGAACCGTGCCAGGAAAAGCCTACAAAAATTTGTTCCTAATGCAGATTGCATAAAAATACTCCGCTGGGCAGCCGAAAATGAATGCGGGCACAGGGCGTTCCTGATACTGGGCGGAGAACACCTTATCTTCGGGGCTCTCGAACTTGTTTCGAGGGTACCTCTTCCCTATGGTGAGCCACTCTATCAGATTATTGGGAGGTAGAGGGCGACTGAATATTTCCAATGGGTCCTGTGTAGGGCTTCAAAGGGGCTGCTTGGTGGAGATCCCCTTCTTCTGATCCAGGATGAAATTAGAGCTGAGCTTCTAAGATATTTCCACTCCGCTGAGGAAGACCTTATGGAGATATGCTCGGAGCATGCATCTTTAATTGTAGAAACTGCCGGAGCTGTATACGACTCTCTTTTCTACATCAGTTATAAAGGAGACAATAATTTTGTCCTCAGGAACTCAAAGAGGGCAAAAGTCTGGGAAAGTAAGGCTGATGAGTTCGTAAACAGGATCAGAACTATTTCAAAAAGAATCGAAAATGCTGGGTTCTTTGAAAAACTGATCTTCCATATGGATGACATTATTGACGCCCTTGAAGATGTTGTCTTTTTTGTTAGCCTTATCCCTCCGGTTAACATATCCAGGAAGATTCTGAAAAGCCTGGAAAAGATGGCAGTGATAGTCCTGGAAAGCAGTCGGGAGTTTCTGAAAACTGTTTACGCTTACCAATGCAGTACCCAGATTTGCACCCCTGATGAAATGCAAGCATTTTTCAGATCTACAGCACACGTTATCAGCCTGGAAAGAACCTGTGACGAGGCCTTCAGGGAGACAAACAGGGTAATCTTCGAAGAAAGTGCCGATTTCAAAGAAGCCATGCTTGCCCGCGATTGTACAAAAAAAATAGAGGATGCTTCAAATTCCCTGATGCTTGCAGCCTTTACAATAAGGGATAGAGCTTTTGAAGCACACATCTGGGAGGGATATTGAAATGCCTGAAAATATACTGGGAGCTGAAAAAAATATTACAGAAGCACGAATGCTTGAATTCGGGAATGGAAAGGAAGAATATGCCTCCAAGGAATCCTTTGGTAACAAAGGTTCGATCCTTGTAGGTATGTCTTCCCTGGGTATCCCGGTGCCCCCTGGTTTTGTCCTGAACGTCTCTGTATGTGAAGATTACTCCAAAAATTCAAGGCATCTTCCCGATGATGTGGCCAACCTCCTCAGGCAGGGCATTCTTTTCATTGAAAGTGTAACCGGAAAGGTTTTTGGGGGTCCTCCTCCACTTATGGTTTCTGTCAGGTCTGGAGCTGCAGCTTCTATGCCAGGTTCTATGGAAACTCTACTGAACGTGGGGCTCTCCAGGAATACCGTAAGATCCCTCATTGCTAGAACAGGAAACCCCAGTTTTGCCTGGGACTCGTATCGGAGGCTAATAGAGGGGTTTGGAAGAATAGTGTTTTCTCAGGATCCTTCCATATACAGAAACCTGCTAAATTCCGCAATAGATGCTGCTGGAATTCCGGAAGAAAAAGAACTGGATTATATGGAGTTAAGGGAACTTGCAACGAAGTATGAACGGTTTTTCTTTGATGAAAGCGGGAGACCTTTCCCAGAGGAAGCATACGAACAACTTGAAATTGCTGTCAGGTCAGTGCTTGATTCCTGGATTAGTCCAAAGGCAAAGGAATTTCGGGAAATCCAAAATATCAAAGGTGTCCGAGGCACGGCAGTTACTATCCAAACCATGGTTTTCGGAAACATGGACCTTAAATCAGGATCAGGGATTGTTTTTACAAGGAACCCATGGATAGGCGATAAACTGTCTGTTACCGATTTCAGGCTTGAAGCTCAGGGGGAGGACTTGGCTTCAGGCTCAAGAGCGGGGACATTAGGATTTGAGCTGGGAACTGCTTTTCCGGTTGTTTACAAAAAGCTGGAAGGAATAGGGAAAGAGCTCGAAGACCATTTTAGGGACATGCAGGACATTGAATTCACTGTTGAAGAAGGAAAACTCTACATTCTCCAAAGTCGCAATGGAAAACGTTCTCCCATGGCAGCCTTGAGAATCGCAGTCGACCTTGTAGAAGAGGGACTCATTTCCTCTAATGAGACTCTACGAAAGCTGGGAGGGATAGACCTGAATTCTATTTCAGTGCAGAAAATCAGGACTGATAAACCTATCTTGGCAAAAGGTGATTCAGCGTCAAGTGGGGTTGCTATAGGGAAGATCGCGTTTAGCAGTGAGAGGGAAAAGAGCTACGCTCCCGGAGAAGCTGTGATTCTTGTTCGGGAAATCCTCATTTCTGATGACCTTCTAGGAATTCACGCTTCTGCAGGCCTCCTGGCATCCAGCGGCGCCAGAACTTCCCATGCAGCTGTTATAGCTCGCCAAATGAGCAAAGTATGTATTGTCAATTGCAGGGAGCTCAAACTTGATCCTGGGGGCAGGAAATGTAACATAGGAGGAAAAGAGTTCATGTGAAGGGGACGTGATAAGTCTGGATGGGACAAGCGAGGAGGTCTATGAGGGAAAAGTTGAGGTAAAGTTCGAAAAGCCAGTAGAACTGCTTGAAGTGGTGGATGCATGGAAACAAAAATAATCTGCTTGAGGAAATTTTTTTTTTTCCTGAGAATTAAAAGAGATTTGGATAAAATCCGATTTTTGGCTAGTCATTTATAAAGAATTTATAAACAATCTATTTGATAAGGAGTTTATCGAAATCTTCCATACCAAGAACAGAAATAACATAAAATGTGAAAGAAACGAGAAGAAAGGATAATTATGAAAGGAGAAAGTAATGAAGCCAAAGATAAACTTAACCAGTTTCAGTTCTATTACTGTCAGAAGTCAGATCTTTGAGCATGATATTATTATCCGTATTGATGAGTGGGCAGAAAAGTGAAGGAGAAATCTTTCGAAAAAATAGACAAAATCTCTACAAAGTCTCGCTTACTGAGTCTGAATACATCTATGATAATGGAGTGGAGGAGATAATTATTGGTACTTGCCATGCAGGATATGTTGAGCTTTCAAAAAGAGCCAGTAAGTTTTTCGAAGAAAAAAATGCAAAAACAAAACTCCTTCCCACTCCAAAAACAATCGAATTATGGAACAAAAGCAAAGGAAAGGTAATTACAATGTTCCACGTGATATGCTGAAATTTGGGCATTGTCTTGAAATTGCTGTAAATTGGAAATCTAATTTAGGTATGCATCATAAAATTTGGTTCTTCTGAAGTGAAATTTTCTATTCAACAATTTATTAAGATTTGTGACTTTATAGAAAAATCGACGCATTGCCATTTGTAGGCAGTGTGTCAATTTTTCAAGGATCACTCCACAAACTCGTCTATCTTGCTGCAGGCATCTTTCACCATTACCTCACAAGACCATTTTTGGCAGTCGATGCCATTAATAAAAACAAAGCTTCAGTTACTTATTTTCGGCGTTATGGTTCGGAGGATAAGGACCATGTAATCTTAATACTATTTAGTTTAGGTTAGTACTATTTAGGAAATATACATAAAATCTATCACAAATTAAATCTATCTTAATTTAGAGGTTTTCTAGTAACTTACACAGACTTTCAATTGGCTGTGGCACCCCCCACTGCTCACAAGATAAACTTTTTGACAACTACTAGTAGTTGATAATCACAAAGTCTTGAGGATTTCACAAGAATAACAGCTGTAGATATCTAGAGGGTCTTAGAGCTTCGCAATAGGACAAAGTCTGCACTCAAAGACAAGGATAATGATGTTTATTTTTATTCACACTTTATATAAGACAAACAAAAATTTAGTGGTAAAGGAAAGGAATTATGGCATGGTTGAATTCGAAGGAGCTAACCTTAAAGAAGCTAACCTTAAAAGAGCTAACCTTGTAGGGGTTGACCTTATAAAAGCTAACCTTGCATGGGCTAACCTTAAATGGGCCAACCTTGAAGGGGATAACCTTAGAAAAGCTAACCTCTAATGGAGTAATCTCAGAGAAGCTAACCTTAAATGGGCTGACCTTACAGGAGCTAGCCTCATAGGGGCTAACCTTCAAGGGCTAACCTTCATGGAGTTGATATCACAGGAGCTAACCTTGAGGAAGCTAACCTTAGAGAAGCTCATTATTGAACATTTGAACAGCTTTCTAAAGTGAAAACACTTCATGATGCAAAATTAGACGAAAAGCTTCTCAATTCACTTAGAAAAGAACATGTTCGTCTTTTTAAAATGTAAATATCCTCATCATTTTCGAGATCCATAAAATCCATTAAGAAGTTTGTCTTATTATCTTTAAGTTCAATCTTTAATATGAAAATATAAAGGGGTCCAAAACTTGTCAAACTGATAGATAATTAAGTTGTCTGGGAATTAAGCATTGTATCGGTTTTCTGCAATATGATGGACCCAAGGCAATTACTGGAAAGGAAATTTCATCTTGTGAAAACCAACCAAAATATAGTATGCAAAATTTGACTTCCAATATACAAAATAATTATGGGAAAAAAGTGATTGTGTAAGTTGAAAGGTTCTATCTGGCTTGACTTTAGGCTATTATTCAAATTACACATTCACAATTTTCCTATTTTTATCTATTAGCTATGTTTACACTCTCGTTTACTTGTTGACTTGGTTTTCAATTTCGGTATGAGTTTGTTCATATTCGGTTTGTAAGCTGTTGTACTCACTGAGCATAACTTCAAGCTCTAACTTTATTAATTTGGCCTTTGCTTTTTTTATTAAGGTTTTATCTTCTGCTATAATTTTGAAGTTTTTGATATCATAGTGTACTTTTTTATTTCATCTTTTGCCAGAAGTTTATCTTCTTTCGCTTCTTTTAACAAATTCATTTTAATATCTTTTATTCTATTTGCTTTTTGTTCTATGTCCTCTATTTTTTCGAGGTTTGTTTTAAGCTTATTGAGTTCTTCTGATCTCTTTGTATCTTTTGTCATCTTAGCCCTCTTAAAATATGCATTCAGAGAATTTTTTATAATACTACTTATCATAAGTAGTTAATATTCAGATATATATGCACGTAATGATAAAAATAAACTAATATAATTGAGCTCATCGAAAATATAAAGGTCAGTTGAATCATCAATAATAATAATTCATTTTATATCCAATTTTCCTCGGAACGAGGAAAAATTGTGTAGCTACTCACAAAACGACCTAAATCGTTATACAAATAATCATATTTTGTGTGTAAGAACATTATGGGGGAAATATGGAAATCGAATCAAAGTTTATGGTATTAGGCGAAACAGATATTCAAGCCCTTGAAACGTTATCTCAACTGGGAGATTATTCTATTTCCAAAGCTGCAGTACAGATGATAGAAGATACATTTCTGGACACAAAAAAACTGTATTTAATGGCTGAGGGTTATTATCTGCGACTACGGAAAGAGATCGGACTAGAAGGACAGTGGTTGACCCTCAAGAGTTTGGGTGGGTTCGAAGCTGGAATACATAGAAGAGAAGAATATACTAGTTTTCTACCAAAAGAGATTTCTGCATTTGAATGTCCAGATATCAAGATAAAGGAATTGATATTCGAACTTAGTTCAGGATTTGACTTGCTTCCATTCCTGAAACTTAAACAAAAGAGGGTTTTACACCAGGTGAAACTGGGAGAAAAACAAATAGCCGAATTATCTTCAGATTATGTGAGCTTTAAAAGCGAAAACAGGGAAAAGCTCTACAACGAACTTGAAGTTGAACTGAAGACTGAAGGAACACCTCAAGATTTGCAGGCTATTGTGGAATATCTAATGGAAAATTACAACCTTGCAGAAAATCCCTTTTCCAAATTCGAAAGAGCACTTCTCTTCAAAAATAATCTTCCGGAAAAAACCATTTTAAGCTTCAAGGAAAGGGCTTTTTGTATGCAGCTTTCAGACCAAGAAAATGTATATGGAAAGCAGGCTAGAATTCTCCTTTCACTTGATAAGGGTTCAAATGCAGCAGAATTAAGCCTTTTTCTAAAAATCCCTGAGCTAGAGATCAAAACTCTATACTCTAAATTTGAAAAAGAAAGGCTTTTCATCTTCCCTTTTATCTCTGAAAAGAATAAATCAAGGGAATTCCATTTTCAAGCTGGGCGCTGCTCACTGGGCAAAAGCCACGAAGATATCAGCTTCAAGGAGTGGACTCTTGAAACCCTCTTTGAGCTCTATGGAGTAAATAAAACCAGGGCAGAAAATATTAGAAGCAATGCATTCATACTTTTTGACGGACTTTTCCCCTACCATAGATTAGGCCAGGAAGAGAGAGAAATACTGGGCTTTGCAGCTCTTTTCCATGACATCGGAATTTCGGTTTCAATAGAAGGAAAAGCCAATGTTGGTAAAGAAATTATCTTGACCCATCCTCTTAAAGGGTTAAAATCCCACGAACTCAGGATGCTCTCTCTAATCATGGAACTCCAGTCCCCAGAAATCAATGTAAAAAATCTGTCATCAGCTCTTGAAAAATCAAGCATCATGTTACCTCCAGAAATCAAGAACAAAGCCTTAATTCTTGCCTCTCTTTTTCGGATTGTGTATTCTCTTGATAAAAGGGACTTGAAGTTCTTGCCAGGCATAATCAAGCAGGTAGAGAAAGCAGTTGAGGTAAAAATTTTTGGGCAGGATGCGCAAAAAGCTGTAAAAAGAATAGAAACAGAAAGTGAATTATGGGAATACCTTTTTGGCACAAAACTCCTCTTCACACATAGAAAAAAAACTAATGAAGTAAAGTTTATTGAAAAAAAGCCAGAAGAAATTGGTGAAATGACTGAAAAAAAGGATGAAAGCAAAAAAGAGAAAGGAGATCTGAAATTTGAAGCTAGACCACATCACTCTATGGGTATGGTAGCTCATAAGATTTTTTCCCAGCAGTTTGCCAGAATGCTTGCACATGAGAAAGGAACTCGTAAGGGAGAAAATATAGAAGAACTTCACGATATGAGGGTTGCGATCCGCAGGATGAGGGCTGCTGCAAAGATCTTTGAAGCATATACGGATTCAAAAAAGCTTGGACCTCACCTGAAAGAACTCAGAAGTACCCTTGGAGCACTCCGGGATGTAAGAGATTTGGATGTTTTTCGGGAAAAAGCTGAAGAGTATCTAAAAAAACTTCCCCCTGACGGCAAAAATGAACTTGAACCCCTATTTACAGTTCTTGCCGAAGAGAGGAAAAAAGCTCTGAAAAACATGCTTCTCTACCTGGACAGTGAAAAATACGCTAATTTCAAAAAGGAGTTCTCAGATTTTCTTTCTGCTTCCGAATGCTGGGCTCTGCAAACTACAACCAGAAAAAACGACGCACTGCCTTATAGAATTAGGGATGTGCTTCCTTCAATCTTATATTCCAGTTTCGCAGACATCAGTGCCTATTCTGAATGGGTAGAAGGACCATATGTCTCTGTAGAGAGACTTCACAGACTAAGGATTGCAGCCAAAGGACTGCGCTATACACTTGAGTTCTTTGAAGACACCTTAGAAAAAGAAGCAGAAACAATGATCACAGAATTTAAAATTCTTCAGGATCATCTTGGGAATATACAAGACGCTGTTGTTGCAATTGACTTGCTGGGGTCTTATCTACAGACAGGGGATTGGGACCTTTCAGAAAGGAGGCAGTATTCTGGAGAAAAGAAAATTCCCGACTTCCTGAGAGGAGTTGAAGCCTACAAGACATCTAGGGAAAAAGAGCTCCAAACACTACTCAATACCTTCCTTGAAGCGTGGAAAAAAATCCAGAGCGAGGAGTTCAGACAGAAAATTGAAAGCGCAATCAAAAACCTATATAAAGAACCAATATTTGTATAAGGGAAAGAAGGATCCATTTCCAATCCTCACACTAAAAATGAACGCTAACTAAAATGAAGAAAATGTGGCTACGGAAACGTATAATATCTTAGCACTAAGTATAACTATTCAGGTAACTTGTGAGTGAATAGTGTTTATTGCTGAATTACTCACGAACATAAACGACAATGAAAAAAATAAACTGGAAATTCAAAAGGAAAAATGCTAATAAGTAAATTCTCTAGTATTAATGATGAAGAATTAAATTGCTAGCACACTAGTAATGACGACTAAAATGGGAAGATATATCTCTAACAAATTTCTTTTACTTTTCCATGTACACAGAGGAATGGAAAAAAATCAAAACAAAGGTACCTGGAGACCTTTGGGGAAAAGTAGAAGCTTTGGGTTTTGACAATCATAATACAGCAGTTATTACCGCCTTTGAAAAACTAATATCTGAACCTGAATTAAAAAGCTCTGGGAAAGAACAGGAAATTAAGATACAAGAATTGGGAAATCGGGTTGAGGAGGAACAAAGACGTACTCAAGTATTACAAAGAGAACTTGAAATAAAAATGGAAGAGGCACAGAAGCAAATCAAAGATTTGGAAAAAAATATTGAGAAAGCGGAGAGGAGGGAAATATACCTTGAAGAAATTCACAATAATTACATGCTCCAGGTCCAGACTTTGATTAAGCAAAAACAAATTGTAGCGCCTGGAGAAAAGAAACCATGGTGGAGATTCTGGTAATATCTGGAAGGCCTATTTTTTAAATCGATATTTGAAGCTTGAACTACCACTCCGCTGAAGACTAAGTGGCTTCTTGGTTCATTCCGTTCTCTTTTGAGAAGATTCACCAAAGCCCCATCCCCACATCCCACTGATGTCAGATTTCAATTAGATTTTAATCACTGATAACGAATTTTTTGATGTTACTCGTTGAGAACAAGTCAAAAGTCAGCACTCTCACCATCATTCGAAAACTAAAAAAACAGACAACAATTTGGCTATGGAAAACGCAAAAAGAGTATTTGAAAAAAGACTATTGGAAAGAACATATACTAAGTAGTTAGGGATATTCCGAATTTTCGATAGGCAATCTTAGCAACGAAGCAGCAGAAAATTGCATACAGAACCAAGGTTGAAGTTAATTCTGACATCCATTGACCTGAAGATCCAGTGGTTTTACGCTTGTTCTATAAAATATGAATAAGCCCCTAACTTTAGAAATTTATATAAAATCCAAAAGATTTTATTGTATTAGACTCACGATTAATTGAACATTTTAAATCAATTCGAGGGGAAGAGGTATTAATAAAAACAGGACAAAAAAAATTTTACCTGAAGGAACAGAAGCTCATTATAGAAAGCATGCCGGAAAATTAGTGATCGAGCTGGAACTCGATGGCCTGGAGCAACTTAGTAATTCTTTTGACCCTGCTCCATTTAATGAAAAAGAGCTGAATCAGGATGCAGAAGAATATATTTACAATGCTGTGGATGAATTTCCCTTGAAAAAGCCTCTTGAAATAATGATACATCTTCCTCCTTCCGAAGTCAGTACCGAAATCGAAGTTAACCTCACAAAAGCTATAAGGAATCACTTCTCTTACAAGAACCTCCTTACTGAAATCGAGCTAAGAAGAATTCTTTATCAAGGAAGAACAAACTTTCTAATAGCTCTTATTTTTCTTTTTTTGTGTCTTCTTACAATTAGACTGCTTTCGACCTTTGAAGAAAGTTTGATGAAATCCCTTTTCTCCGAGGGTCTTCTTATAATAGGCTGGGTTGCTATGTGGGAGCCAATAAATACTTTGTTATATGGTTGGTGGCCTATTGTCCACAAACGCAATATCTATCAAAAAATAATTGATATGGATATATCTATAAGAATGGTCTCTCAAGCAGAAGAGAATATTTATCATTACCGTGTTACTCCAAAAAAAGGATTATGAGATCTATCAGCAAATAGGATTTATGCGATTGAACTAAGAATCAATATTAGTAAATATTAAACTGGCCAATATATAAAAAGTCTCTTACCGTGGAATCTTTGGAGCAACGTTAGCAGACAGGTAAGACTCCTTGTTCTGGATGATCTTTTCGATGATATGGAAGAAAGAGGTTTAAGCTGTGTCAAATTAATCATTTCTAATGAGCACAAAAGGAAGGTTACAGAAAGTAAACAGAGAATTTTTGATTGGATCAAGCTGACAGATGTGTTATGTACATCTGATAAACAAGTTCCCAGGAAAGTACCAAAAAAAGAAAAAGAAATGATTGAGAATTTCAAAAAGCATTTGTGGATGTTATAAAATATATAACTCGATTAGGGAATTGGGGGAATTTGATTACGTATATGAGCTTGGTTGGTGAAATACTAAATAATGCTAAAAGAATAGCTCTGATCTTGATTACGAATTAGTGAAGTACTATATTTTGCCGTAATTCATGTGAGTTAAATTTGTTGGGTGTGTATATAGAACCAGATAAATTTTCGATTTTTGCGGTTTTTTGATTGACTTTTTGCTAAACTAAGTAATTGGTATCCTGATGGTCCTATGAAAGTTTTTAATATTGAACAAACATTGTGGTATTTTTTTATTAATTGGTGTAACCATCTTTTCTAATTCCAGTTCCCATCTTCTAAGGAATATTTACTAAATAATTCATAATGGAACTAATTAAAGACTATACAAAAAGTATATAATCAAATAAATCTAACAATAAATTACGGTTCATAAATACCTTAAAACATAACTCACATGAGCTACAGGTATCACTTGTCATGCTCGTCCCATGCAGAGCATAAGATTAACTTTTGGACATCTACAGTCATTGATGACCATCAGGTCTCGAGGAATTCACAAAGACAGCATTCTGTAATATATCTGCAGCTGTAATATCTCCATAGAGATCTGCGAGGCTAGGTATGAAAAGGCCTCTATTAAGGATCATGAATAAATTTTCAAGCGAATCTTTAAAATATACATAGGAAGTAAATTTCATGAAAGTATTACTCGTAGATGATGATCCCTTATTTCTTGAGCTGTCAAAGACTTTCCTAGAAGTATCTCACGGAATAACATCCGATACTGCGAATTCTGCGAGGGAAGCACTCACTAAATTGGAGAAAGATTCCTATGACGTGATAGTTTCGGATCATGATATGCCCTTTATTGATGGCATAAAATTCTTGAGAACTATACGTAATAAGAAAATTAGCATTCCTTTTATTCTGTTTACTGGATTTGGAAAAGACGAAATCATGCATTTGGCAATAGAAAATGGTGCAAATTCTGTTATGCAAAAAACAAGTAATCCAAAAGTCCAGTATTCAGAGCTGTCAAAGCAAATATGGCAGATTGTAAGTAGTACAGGTTAGATAATTCTGCAATTAGGATACAATATTCTACTATCAGATTAGTTTGTATCTGAATTTCTTAATAATTTTTATCCGAGTTTAAAGTCAACATTGCCCACTATCCAATTGTAGGAATGGTTTAAGTTTAATATAGCCTGGGTTGATACTTTTGAGAAATTAGCTTATTGATCTATTTGATTTGAAAAAGCTGCATTATTTCAGTCGAATATCCCGCAGCAAGCTGCGGGATGGAAACTTCCCCAATAACTTTTGTTGACTAACTGATTTACATTTATAGCTACCTTTGCAATGTAAATGGAATTTAGGCATTAAACTCATTGTGCCCATAAAAAAGTATCAAATGACTTTTTTTATGTGAAATATCTAAAAAATATTTTTAGATACAGAAATCATCAGCATTTTAAAAAACGTATGCTTTGAAATTGATGAACGGTACTGCTTTGGTTTTAATGCAATTGGTAATAATGCCAATCATATCTATCTTTTAGTTGATGTTGAGCCAAAGTAATCCCCTTCAAAACTTATATTAAGAATAAAAACATTACAGTGGGATAGATTTTTGAAGGATACTCTGAGATTAAAAATATGTTGGATGGCTGACTGGAAGTGATGCAGGATACAGAGGAACACTTGTAGATATAACAATTTCCGAAGTTATCCAAAATTGCGTTGAAAATTGTGAAAACAAGGAGAAAAAGATGGGTAATAAAGAAAAATTCAAGAGTTCCTTGATTTCATGCTGGGAAAGAAGAATTGGAAATACCGAAATAAAATGGTTTTGTTACCCAATTTTGATTGAATTAGAACTTTTGCAGTTGAACTGAAATTTTGATCGTATTAAACCCTTTAATTGCCCAAATACAACTTTAAACCACCAACGATTATTAGAGACTTTTGATTTTCAGGAGTTATCTCAATATCATATTGAAGCATATTACAAAATTTAGGGGTTGATAAAAATCATCTATAGTGTCATTAGTTCTTGTTTTATACCTAGAGTACTTATACCTACTTTAATTCCACTGGAAGTTAATCTAATCAATCAAAAACCTAGAAAATAATAAAAAGTCTTTTATTTCATCATTTTCGACATGTTTCATCATATATTCATATATTGTTCTAGAATATAAATCGCATCGCAGATAAATAAAGTTACTTGAGGAATTTACATGATCCCAAAAAAAGCTTTTGTGACAAAAGGTGCTGGAGTACATAGTGCTAGATTAGCATCTTTCGAGCTTGCATTGAGAGCTGCAGGAATAGAGAAATTCAACCTTGTATGTGTTTCAAGCATTCTGCCTCCCAATTGCAAAATTATATCCAAAGAAGAAGGACTTTTGCAGCTAAAACCTGGTGGTATTGTCCATTGTGTACTTGCAAGGAACGATACAAACGAACCACATCGTTTGATGGCTTCAGCTATAGGAACTGCCGTTCCAGTAAATGAAGAAAATTATGGCTATATTTCTGAGCATCATTCTTTTGGAGAAGAAGAAATTATTGCGGGAGAATACGCTGAAGACCTGGCAGCTACAATGCTAGCAACGACTCTTGGCATAGAGTTTGATGCCGAAATGGCCTGGCATGAGAGAGAACAGGTATATAAAGCAAGCGGGTATATCTTTGACTCATTCCATATTTGCCAGACTTCAACAGGTGACAAAAATGGTAACTGGACAACAGTTGTGGCAGCAATGGTCTTTGTTACCACAGACTAAAAGTTAGGATTAAAATGGATATAATATTTTGCCAAGTTTTTTTGGGTAGAATTATCATTTAACATCTCTTATCCAACTTTAATCACCCACTTTTTAATATACAAAAATTTTGGTTTTTTTCTGCTCGGACAGATAAAGGAAAGAGTTCCCTGCGTCAGAATAATTTTTAGGGCAAAAGCAAAATCTAGTTCGATATTTTCAAGTTTGATTGTACAATCAAAAGCTTCGACAATTCTTTTTTTGGTGATAGGAACATCTATCCAGCTAACAAGCCTATCACCAAGCATCAAAATCGGGCTCTCCATTTTTGCCAAGTACAAAATAAACCAGATAACTTATAGAATGGAGCCCCAGAATTCACTAACAAAGAATTAAGTCAAAAATAAATATAATTTAATACATTGGTCTTGCACTTTTAAGACTTGAAAACTTAATGGTTACCACCCTACCTGAACTCCAGTTTGGTAGCATAAAGAAGATGCCATAGGTCTGCCTTTTGGTTCATTCTCTCCGCATCAATTGCAGCTCCAAGTCCTTCTATTTCAAACAGGATATTCATTTTTCCAAATTTGACCTTTCCGATCCGACTTCCCATCCTGCTATAATCAAGGGCATCGGCAAGTCGAATAAGGGAAGCCACTTTCAGGGTAAGGTCCTGCAGGTCTTCAGGCATTTTTCCGAATGATTTTCTTTCAAGTTCCTCAAGCTTCTCTTTTTTAATCTTTTTTTTATGCAGAAAAGTCGTCCAAGCGATTACAGGCCATAGCTTTTCTGGTAGTTCGGCAGGCGGATGTAAGCGCAGTATATTTCTTCCTGCTTTGTGGTGATTCTCAAGATCCTTAGTCACGCCAGTATCATGAACAAGCGCAGCTACTTCCACAAACGTTCGCATTTCAGAATCCAGCCCGTGAATAGAATTAAGGAGATCAAAAAGTTCAAGAGCATTTCTGGCCACATTATCTGCATGGTTACGCTCGATTCCATACCTGTGGAAAATCACTTCCAGAGACAGAGGTCCAGGAGGAAGGTTTTCTACGAACTGCTCATCACTTTCAATTCTATAATCTGAATTCATACTAAAATCTTTATCCATTTTTTTTCTGCTCTTGTTTATTTAAATATTGAGACCAACTTAAACTTATTTTTAAATTATCTTTATTATCAATAGTAAAGGTTACATATCTGAGAAGCAAAATCAAATGAAAAGACCTTGCGATCAAATAAACTTTTTGAGTAATTAGAGATCTAATGCTATTTATTTTTTTAGTTCAACCGCTTAAGTCCTAATATGTGTTACATTATTTTTTTGCAATAAAAAATAGAATTCTGATAAACTCCAGGTCTTAGCTGTTTGTTTACAATGCCTACATCAGCAATTTGTTGAAATCTGAAGTTTATCGAAATTCTCCACATACATTTTCCATGTTTAAGTGAAATGGGGAGAGATTCTTATGCTCACTTTTTTCAATAACCCAACTCAAAACCCTCTTTTTCGATCAAATGAGAAAAGTAAAGACTATTTGAGCTGGTCCACCTACCTTCAAAACTATTTGAAACTCTTGTTCAGATTAAAACTTCTGTTCAGAAAGAAATTTTTATACACATAATATTAAATAACTACACACATAATTGTATATCTGTATCAGGGATTTCGATTGAATACTTATTGATGGTTTTGGATCAGGAATCTCTCTTCAAAAACACAGATTTGACATCAAAATTGGCTTAAAATTAATGTGAGAACGCACTATAATCATTAAAAGCAATATAGTTGATTTGAACACATAAAAAACGATTTTAAAACTATCAACTATTGGAAAATGAAAGAAATGATTTACTGATAAGCTGAAAACTGCAAGCTTGCTTTAGAGTGAAAGCGGGATGAAAACATGAGTCCATCAGAATTTGCACCGATTATGCTCAAAATAGTGGAAAATATAGATGAATACGAAGAACCAGATATATACCAAGAAGCTTTAATGGAATTAATGGGAAACTCGATTAAGACCTTTACCAAGAAACCATAGACCAGTGATAATAAAGAAAATGACAACATATTCATGCTCCAGTGTCTTCGGTTCCCTTTTGATTTATGAAGTTTTGAATCATTAAGATTTAATTACTACACACAATTCTGAGTTTATCTGGATCAGATCATCATCGGAGAGGATAATAAAGTAAATAAAATTTTTAAATTGGTGTACCTAACAAATGATAACTTTGAAATCACTAACCTTCAAGAACACAACCTTGAAAAAGTTAATCTCACAAAGGCTGACATTAAAAAGTTCTCTAGATATATACAAAGCAAGTCGTAAAGAATATCTTGAGAATATAACCGAAAAGAAATGAATAAAAGTCTTCTACCATGTTTGAATTACAAAAATTGTAGGTTCTCAATAGTCAATATTAGAAAAAAATATCCTCAGACACATATAGCGAACTACCCACCCTGTCGGGTTGATACCCTCCGAGGAAGAAGACTTCACTTTTTAGAGTTAAAAAGTTCAGAAATACTTCTTAGGCTAAAAACTGACATACTTCCCACACAAACTGTGGAGAAGCTTCTTTTCTGGTAACCCGTTTACTGAAAATAGTACGGTCCAGGATCTTTAGAGGGATGTCAGTATTCCCTTTCTCTGCATCTCTTTTTGCAGAGAATTGACCATTGCTTTTTGGCGTCAACGCTATGTTAAAGGCGGCATTGACATCGGCATGATCAACATGACCACAGT
>Ga0182014_10000438_pt1 | contig 54702 bp, 60 predicted proteins | sample 612S2DmetaG_FD_120489 | JGI IMG/M metagenome (GOLD analysis project Ga0182014, IMG submission 120489) | Permafrost microbial communities from Stordalen Mire, Sweden - 612S2D metaG | ecosystem: Environmental > Terrestrial > Soil > Wetlands > Permafrost | place: Sweden: Stordalen | collected... | reverse complement strand
TGAGAAGCTTCGCAACTCACTAAGATAGGCCCAGATATCGAGAGGCGGAGCTTGCATAAGCGACCCTGAACAGACTGCGCAATACGAATCGGTTGGCTAGCGGTCTCCCTCACAAATTGGGCTACGACAGTTTTTTAATAAAGCCCTTCCGATTCGAACTCTTGGCCAGATTGGTGTATTTATACCGCCTGTGACATCTATTCAAACAGTATGACGATTACTCAATCTGACAAGTCGAAACCGGACCAAAGATCGGAGAATCAAATCAAGATCATGGCCCCGATTGAATCGAAGTTGCTACACGGAACCGATGGATTCGAACACAATCGTGTCCGAGTCCCATCGGGCCCGCTTCTCCGTCATCCATCAGTTTGGATAGGTTTATTTCACGCGGCGGTTTCCAAAAGCCTCTGCTTGGTATCCAGCGGGCTCCCCTGCGCTGGACAATGTGCTTTCTGGAGACGGATACCCTGACATGTCCACCGTCTTGGTGGTTGATCCTCCAGGGATAAGAAAGGAAGCCCTAGGCTACTGGTTCACGCTATCCGGCCTAACGCAGGGTGATTTCTGCCTGTACGTCACGAGGCTGTCCGTCAAGGAGGTCCTCCAAGACGAGAAGGGATTCGGCGTCGACACCCAGCAGAAGGTCCCTCTGGTTCGCGTCTGAGGGTGGGCAGGTCAAGTGCGAAGTGAACGACCTGGCCGGTCTGTCGTACAACATCAAGGAGATTCTGAAGAGGAACGCGGGCAGGAGGGTGAGGGTCGTCGTCGATGTCCTCCCATCGCTCCTCATGCTAAACCCGCCGGAGACGATCTACAGGCTACTTACCCAGCTCTTCGCTGACGTGAAGCAGTACGACGCAGTACTACTTGCGACTCCCCCGGAGGGTATGCACCAGCCTCAGGTGCTCGCTGCGATGCAGCAGCTCTTCGACGGGGTCGTGGAGATGAGGCCCTACGAGGAGGGCCTGAGAGTCCTCCCACTTCTCCGCGTCAGGAAGATGCGCGGGGTCGCGCCCCAGCCCGGTGGCCGGCTCTCTAGCCGCAGGTGACCAGTATCGTCGCGCTCGTCGGCTGGGTGATCACCGTGGCGTTGGCAGGCGCACCCTGGAGTGCGATCGTCCCTCCTTGCGCCGAAAGGTAGTAGAGATAGGCGCCGGCTGAGGACGGGTAGGGTGATGCGGCATACTGCGGGGTGACCGTCAGGCAGGAAACACTGGAGGGTGAGGTTGATCCGGAGTCCCCCTCGCTGCAGCCGATATAGTACTTGGACCCCAGATGGTGGATGATGCCCGTCGTCGACACGGTCAGGGTGTTTCCCGTCTGGGTCGCCGTGATGCAGGAGTCCTGGAATCCGCTGGATGAGCTGGACGCCAACCCTGCCCCAGTCACCAGCACCACGATTGCCACGAGGGCGATCAAGAAGATTAGCGAGTTGTTCGACTTTGACCGAACCCTCCTCGCTCCGGAGTCAGCCTGTTGTCCTGTCTGGCTCATTTGGTGCTTGGGGGCGCCTGTCAGCGGCCGTTTAAGCGTGTTGAATGCCGGGTCTGCCGGATTTGAACGAGTGGATTCTGGAATATTCGAGATTGACTTGAATATTCAAGGAGGCTTCGACCCGACGACATGTGGTTCATCACCCTAGTCAAACTCAGGAAGGCCCCGAATCCACAGGAGGCAGAGGCCATGAACAAGATGATGAGGGAAGCCGCCGCGAAGATGGGCGTGAAGATTCATCAGGGTTTCATGACCTTGGGACGGTACGATGCCGTCTGGATCACGGAGGCTCCTGACATCAACGGCCCAATGCGGATGTCGATGATGGGGGCCGACGCGGCCTCATCCGAGACTCTCGTCGGTACCTCATACGAGGAAGCGATGAAGTGGATGCACTAGAACGCGAAAGCGTTCTCATTCCTTTTTCTCTCCGCCGAGCGGAAGCTCTGGATCATCCCACAGGCCTTCATGTTCGCCAGCCGGTCTTACGGGAGGCTAGCCGCGCGCCGCAAGTCTGAGGCTAGCGCTTCCTGACCTGTCTGATCTTCTCGACCCTGAAGATCGGGGTCCCTTCCTCCGGCCGAGACACGATGTCCCTGAACTCATCGTACAGTCTCCTGGTCACCGGCCCGACTCCGCCCGTCCCAATGCGCTTGCCGCTGACCTCGCCGACCGCGGCCAGCCCGAGGAGCGTGCCGGTGAAGAACGCCTCGTCGGCCGTGTAGAGCTCGAAGGGCGTCACCTCGCGCTCGACGACCTGATTCTTGAGGTCCCTGCAAAGCTCGATGACCCTCTCCCGGGTTATCCCGTGCAGGATGCCGGAAGAGGACGGCGGAGTGATGATTATCCCGTCCTTCACCAAGAAGATGTTCATGGTCGAGCCTTCGGAGACGAACCCCCTGTGGTCCAGCATCACCGGGTAGTCAACCTTGGCCCTGTTCGCTTCTAACACCGCGAGGACGCTGTTGAGGTAGTTCAACGATTTTATCTCGTGCGAAGTGGAGTCCACGGGGTCCCTCCTCACCGAGGTGATGACCGTCTTTAGGATCCGTGGGTCCTTGGGGAATGTCGACGATGCTACCGGCTCCGTGATCACGAAGACCGTGCCCTCTCCGCACGAGGCGGGATTGACGCTCATGTCACCCGACCCTCTTGTTACCACCAGCCTGATGTAAGAGTCCCGGAGGTTGTTCTTGCGGAGCGTCTCGGTGACCGTCTCGACCATCCGCTCCCTCTCCATCGGGATCTCGAGCTCGATGCAGGCTGCTGACTGGTAGAGCCTGTCGACGTGCTCCTTCAGCTTGAAGACGGACCCGCCGAACGCCCTTATGCCCTCGAAGACTCCGTCGCCGTACAGCAGCCCGTGGTCGAAGACCGAGATCTTCGCCTCGGACTTAGGGACGAACTCTCCGTTGAGGTATACGAGGGTCTCACTCTGCATGGGGACGACGGGGCGGTGGCGGATAGAAATGTCTTGTGCCGGCCCGTCACCCCGCCGGGCGATAGAGTTATCCAACCTGGGCACCGCCGTTGGATGGCCTCATGGCTCCCATCTTCGACAGCGTCCTCGGCGCGATTGGCAACACGCCCCTCGTGGCCCTCGACCGGCTGAGAGGCGGGAAGGGCGATGGGCCGCGCATCCTTGCGAAGCTCGAGTTCTTCAGCCCCGGCGGGAGCGTCAAGGACAGGGCCGCCCTGAACATGCTGGAGGAGGCCGAGAAGAGCGGGAGTCTGCGCGCGGGACAGATGGTCGTCGAGCTAACCAGCGGGAACATGGGGATCGGACTCGCCGTCGCCTGCGCGGTGAAGGGTTACCGGTTCACGGCGGTGATGAGTGAGGGGAACTCGAGCGAGCGCTGGAGGGTCATGAAGGCCCTCGGCGCGAAGGTCGTCCTCGTCCCCCAGGCCTCAGGCGGCGTCCCGGGCAAGGTCACGGGTGAGGACCTCGCACTGGCCGAGAGGAAGGCCGGGCAGCTGGTCCGCCGGTACGGCGCCTACCGGGTCGACCAGTTCAAGAATCCCGCCAACCCGGCAGCACACCGCGCCAGCACGGGCGAGGAGATTTGGAGCCAGACCGGAGGGAGGGTGGACTGCTTCGTGGCCATCGCCGGGACTGCGGGGACGTTCGTCGGCACCGCGGGGGCCCTGAAGGCGCACAACCCGGCGGTGAAGTGCTTCGTGGTCGAGCCCGCAGGTGCTCCGATACTCGCCGGGAGGCGGGTCACTTCCCAGAAGCACAAGTTACAGGGGACCGGTTACGCCCTCGTCCCGGAGGTGTGGGACCCTTCGCTCTGCGACGGGTACCTGACCGTCACCGACTCCGAGGCCGTCGTGACAGCGCGGAGGCTCGCGAGCAAGGAGGGCATCCTCTCCGGATTCAGCGGGGGCGCCAACGTCGCCGCCTGCCTGAAACTCGCAAAGCGCCTCCCGAAGGCCGGGACGATAGTCACGATAATCCCCGACACCGGGCTCAAGTATCTCAGCACCGACCTGTTCCCCTAGTTTTAATACGGCCGGCCGGACCGCCGGCTCATTCGGCATGGACGGTCATACCATAGGCGTCTTCGGAACCGACAAGGAGCAGAAGGCCCGATTCATGGCCAACGTCGCCAAGAAGAGCGAGGTCGAGGGGATGATAGTCTATCACAGGAACGAAGCGGGGAAGCGGTACTCGTTCTTGGACGACCCAGCGTACCCGGAGAGGGTCCAGGGCTACTCAAGGATCGCCTCCATCTGCGACTACGCCTACTACCTCCTGCCCAAGGGTGGCAAGCTCTCGGCGCCCGACGGCGAGCTCGCAGTCCTCCTCGAGAGCTACGGCCTTCCCGGGGCCGTCGAGATAATCGACGGCGCCGCGCCCCCGGATGCAACAAAGTCGGCGTTCAAGGGCCTCAGGCTCGCCGACTATCCCACCGACGAGAGGTCGGGCGACTCGTCGATCATCGATCTATCGCGCATCGGCCCCTCGCCGAACACCCCTCCGTCGGGGGCCCTAGTCTACATCGACCGGGCGTTCAGCGTGAAGGGGGTCGGGACAGTGGTGCTTGGGTTCATACTAGGCGGGAAGGTCTCGGTCCACGACAAGCTGCGCGCTGTGCCTTCGTCCTCCGAGAAGACTGTGGAGGTGAAGGGTATCCAGGTCAACGACGAGGACTACGAGAGCGCGGGCGCAGGAATCAGGGTGGGACTCTCGCTCAAGGGCGTCGACGCGAGGGACCTCGACAAGGCCTCCTGGCTCGACGACGGGTCGTTCAAACTGACTGAGAGGCCGACCTTCCAGTTCTCACGCAGCCCATACTACCGGCAGGAGGTCGGTGGACGGGACCTTCATCTCCAGCTGCCTGGGGAGTTGGCGATAGCAAAGATAACCGACGAGGGCTCTGGAATATTCGCCGCGGCACTTCCCAACCCCATCCCAACCTGGGAAGGCATGAAGGTCGTGGTAGTCGACTTGAACGGCAAGAACCTAAGAATCGCTGGCGGCGGGACCGTCAGGCTCTGACGGGAGACGCCTACTCCTGTCGGAGAGTCTCCTCGAGCTTCTTGAAGCTGATCTCGAGGTTGTTGATGCGCTTGTCTATTGAGTCGATCCTCACGCTTATACCCGTCTTCATTGTGTTTACGTCGGTTCTCATCGCGCTGAGCTCCGTCTTCAAGCTTGTGAACTTTGCGCCCTGATCCTCCAGCATCTTATCTGACTTTGAGTTGGACTCCGCCCTGTTGTTTCGTATCAGGTCCTCGACACGCTTGAGCTGTGACTGTGTCTCGGAGAGCTGCACCTCGAGCTTCTCCAACGCGGACTGTATCCTTGGAAGTGACATCCCCTATCGCGTATCCGGTTTCTCTATTTAACCTTGGCCGAACTGACGCTATTCCTCGAAGACCTCGACTTCCACGTTCTTCTTGACGAAGTTCGAGAACTTCCCCTTGAACGTGGTTGCCTTTACGTGCGCGTCGTCGATGAAGTGGTACTCGACGTATGGAGGAAGCTTCCGTGGCTTGTTCAGGATGAGCTGGTGGTACTTCACGGCGTGCTTCTTGAGCCAGTCCCGGGTCGCCTCCTCATGCTCGTCCGTCCTCGCGGTGAAGAAGCAGATGTAGTTCCCGGCGTCGTAGAGGTTGTTTATCGCCTTTATCGAGTCGTTGAACGGCTTGGCATGCCTCATCCGTTCGGCCCCCAGCTCGTTCGGGATGTTCTCGCAGATAGTCCCGTCGATGTCTATGATGAATATTTTCATCGGTAGCGTCTCTCCGTTAGCTGGGCGGTCTCGCCGACGCTATCTGAAGGTTCTCGAAGACGACCTTCCTCAGCATCTCTGCCATCTTGACGGGCTCCTGATGCTGCCAGACGTTCCTTCCCACCGCGATCCCGGTCGCCCCCGCGTCTATCGCCCCCCTGACCTGCGCGAGGAACGCCTCGTCGCTCGACGCCTTCGGGCCGCCGGACATGAAGACCTTGACCTTCCCTGCCGATCTCACCGCCCATGAGAACGACTGGCTGTCCCCAGTGTACTTTATCTTGGCCGCGTCGGCTCCGAGCTCCAGCGCCGTCCTCGCGGCGTAGGAGACTATCTCCTTCGAGGTGTCGTTCTGGACCGCGGCGCCCCTAGGATACACCCACGCTATCGCGGCCAGCCCCCGCTCGTGGGCCTCCTCCTGGATGCGTCCGAACTCCTTGAACATGTCCGCCTCGAATGCGCTCCCCAGGTAGATCGTATAGCCTATCGCCTTGGCACCCAGCGAGACGGCGTACTCGACGGAGCAGTTCTGTTTCGCGTTCGGCTCCCCCTTCGAAAGCGCTGACTTGCCGTTTACCTTCACAATCAGAGGAACCTTCCCGTCGTAGTACTTCTCGGCGACACCCTTCTGCAGGGCGATCCCGTTGAAACCTCCCTTCGAGGCTATCTCCACGATGAAGGCCGGGTCGACGTTCCTGTTGTCGAAGTCAGAGGTCGGGCCGTGCTCCAGTCCTTGGTCGTAGGCTATGATGAGGCTCTTCCCGTCCTTGAGGAAGATGTCCATGAGGTCGTTCTTACCCGTCATGCTGCGTCACGCAATAGCTTTATCCCCGGCGAGGCGTATTTAAGGGTAAGCGACATTTTTGACGGACCTGAAAAGTTTTCTCAACGACCGCGCGCCGGCGGACCTCTCGCGCCTCCTGCTCAACATTGCAAGTGCGAGCCTGCAGGTGAGGCGCTCCCTCCCGTTCACGACCAGGCTCACCCGCGGCGTCAACCCCTCCGGCGAGAGGCAGACCGAGATCGACCTCTACGCCAACGAGGTCTTCGCATCGACGCTGCTCGCGACCGGGACCGTGAGCGAGGTGGCCTCCGAGGAGATGGCGGAGCCGAGGAAGGGCGTCGGGAGGCTACACGTCGCCATGGATCCTCTCGACGGCTCCTCCAACATCGCGACGAACAACCTGCTGGGGAGCATCTTCGGCTTCTACTCCGCTTCGCTGCCCTGCTCAGGTGAGCACATGGTCGGGGCGGCGTTCATCACCTATGGCCCGATGCTTACGCTGACCTACACGACCGGGGCTGGCGTCCACACGTTCGTCGCTGCGGAGGGTCGGGAGGGCGACCCGTTCATACTGATGGAAGAGTCTTCCGTGATCCCGAGCGAGCCCGAGGTCTACGGACTAGGGGGACAGCGAAGCGAGTGGATCGAGCCCGTGGCGACGTTCGTCTCCTCGCTCGAGGGCCGCGGCCTGAAGCTGAGGTACGGGGGGACCTTCGTGGGGGACTTCAATCAGGTCCTCCGCCGAGGCGGGATATTCGGGTATCCCGCCCTGAAGAACAAGCCCCACGGGAAGCTCCGGGTGCTCTACGAGGCCGCGCCCATGGCCCTAATCACCAAGAATGCGGGCGGGTACGCCTCAGACGGGGCCCGCGACGTCCTGTCGATAGAGCCCTCGGCCCTGGCCGAGACGACTCCGCTCTACCTCGGCTCGGCCGGGCTAGTTCGCGAGGTCGAGGCGATGATCAGCGGACCTAGGGCCAGAGCCCCAGGGTCCTGACCGCCTCGGCGACTCTCCCGACGCCGACGATTAGGGCGCCGGTCCTCATCGAGACACCGTGCTTCTTTGCCTCTTGGTGGACCCCCTTGAAGGCGCTCGTGATCTTCTGCTCCAGCCTGGAGTTCACCTCCTCCTCCGTCCAGTAGAGCCTGTCCAGGTTCTGCACCCACTCCAAGTAGCTCACGATTACCCCTCCTGAGTTGGCGAGGATGTCCGGGACGAGGAAGACGCCCTTCTTGTCCAGGACCCTGTCTGCCTCGGGGGTCGTCGGGCCGTTGGCGCACTCGACGACTATCTTCGCCCTGACGCCTCTGGCGATGTCCTTGGTTATCGCGTTCTCCAGTGCCGCCGGGCTGAGGATGTCGCACTCGCTCTGGAGGAGCTCATCGTTGGTGACCGACTCGGCGCCCGGGTAGCCCACGACCGTGCCCCCCTTCTCCTTGTGGGCGAGTACCTTCTTGGCGTCGAGACCCTTCTTGTTGAGTATCCCGCCTTGGGAGTCGCTCGCAGCGATCAGCTTCGCGCCCATCTCCTCCATTATGAGCGCGTAGTTCGCACCTGCGTTGCCGAACCCCTGAACCGCGAACGTCGCGCCCTTCAGGGGGACCTTCACGGCCTTGGCGGCTTCCCGGGTGCAGAAGGCGGCTCCCCTCCCCGTAGCCGTGTCCCTCCCGAGAGACCCCCCGAGCGAGATCGGCTTCCCAGTCACGACTCCTGGGACCGCGTACCCCTTGATGAGGCTGTATGTGTCGAGTATCCACGCCATGATCTGGGAGTTGGTGTAGACGTCCGGGGCTGGGATGTCCTGGTCTGGCCCGATGACGTTCGAGATGGCGGCAGCGTACCTGCGGGTGAGCCTCTCGAGCTCTCCCTGGGACATCTTCTTCGGGTCGCAGATGACCCCTCCCTTCGCCCCGCCGAACGGTATGTCAGCGACGCTGCACTTCCATGTCATCCATGCTGAGAGAGCCTTTACCTCGTCCAGGGTCACTCCGGGGTGGTACCTGATCCCGCCCTTGAAGGGACCCCTGGCGTCGTTGTACTGAACCCTGTACCCGGTGAAGACGTTGGTCCTCCCGTCGTCCATCTTGACCGGAAGCGAGACTGTAACGATCCGTTTGGGCTGGCGGAGCATGTCCCTGACTCCCGGTTCGAGCTTCAGGTACTCTCCGGCGATATCGAGCTGTACAAGCACGTTCTCAAATGGATTCTGGTTAGTCTTGCTCATGAGCCGGCCGGTTTTGGCACTTTATTTACGGGTTTCTAACCTCAGCCGATCATTCCACGATTGCAGTATCTGGTCACAGCAGGGCCGTGGCGAGCTCCCTAACCTTGGCGCCCCAGTCCTTCGACTTCACGACGCTGCTCGCGACCAGGATCCCATCCATCCCTAGCCCGATGGCGGCGCTCGCGTCCTCCCCAGAGACTATCCCGGCGCCGCAGAGGAGCCTCCCAGAGTAGCCCGCCCCTCTGGCAGACTTTACGGTCTCGCGCAGAAGCTCCGGTCTCGCGTTCGAGACAGCGATCCCGGTCCCTATCAGTTCCGGCGGCTCGACCGCCAGGTACTCCGGGTCGAAGGCAGCCAACCGCACTATCTCGCCGGCGTCCTCGCCGCAGACGCACGAAGACAGCCCGAGGCCCTTCATCCTGGGCAGCAAGGCTCGGACCGTCTCAGGCGGGAGTCGCGACTCGCTGTGGTTGATGATCGACCCTGAACAGCCGGAGGCCTTCAGCGCTTCCGGGATGATCGCCCCTGTGCTCTTCCCCTCGTTCTGGTTCCCCACGCTCTGGCTGAAGACCCTGAGTCTAGAGACCGCGGCCACGGCGGACAGGGAGGGTACCGGTGGTGCGATGATGAGCTCGATATCTAGATCCTCAGCGGCGAGCTGGGCGTCGGCCGCAAGGCGCACGGCTCCTTCTCCGAGTATCTCTCGGTAGTTCTTGAAGTTGATGAGGAATACGGGTCTGTTCAAACTGTTCCCTTGCCCGATACCCGCTATCATGGCCTTAAAACTGCAGGGCCTCTTAGATGTGGCGTCCCTTCAGAGGTCGTCTTCGTCCGAGTCCTCTTCCCATCCGTCGTCGTCGAGGTCTTCGTCAAAGTCTTCGTCGGATTCGTCGTCTTCCACTGACATGCGAACCGCGCGTGCGGTTTCTAGTTAAGCTATTAAGTCTTGCCCGGAGCCGGGAGCCGCTTTGAAGGCCCTGCTCCTCGCCGCGGATGCCCGTTCGGTCGCGACCGCGTCGGCGATGGTGAAGCGCGGCGGGATCGTCGCCTATCCGACGGACACCGTGTACGGTCTTGGCTGCGACCCCTTCAGCGCCGACGCCGTCGGTCGTCTCGTAGAGGCGAAGGCGAGAGAGTCAAAGCCCATCCCGGTCATCTGCGCGAGCGAGGGAGACGCCGCGGGGCTGGTGGAGCTGGGTCCCAGGGCGCTCGAGATCGCTCGCAAGTACTGGCCCGGGGCGATGACCATCGTGGCGCCGCTCAAGGTCGAGGTTCCCACACCGCTGGACCAGGGGACCGGCTGGCTGGGGGTTCGGGTCCCGGACGATGAGATCGCACTTGCTCTGGCGGGAGAGTGCGGAGGGAGGATCACGGGGACCAGCGCAAACCTCTCCGGCCAGCCGTCTTCCCGGAGCGCCGGGGATGTCTTCGTGTCTCTTGGTAACAGGATAGACGCCATCCTTGACGGGGGCGCGAGGGGAGGAACCGAATCGACAGTCGTGAAGGTCGACGGGGAAGCTGTCGAGGTTTTAAGGAGGGGTGCAGTCGCCTTTGAGCCAGGGATTACGCGGGAGAGACTGGATAGATGAACCTGATTCTGACTTCACAGAAGGGGAACGAGGCGAAGGCCTCAGCGGAGTTCAAGGAGATTGCGCTCCAACACGGGCTGCGGAAGCTCCACATCGAAAAATCCGACTTCGACGGCGTGCTCGAGGTAGACCTCGAGGACCCACGAGGTTTCGTCGCATTCTTCCGGGAGTACGTAAGGTCCGAGCCGTTCAGGGTCCACTTCGTGCAGAGGGTGATCCCGGTCGACATGGTGGTCGACACCGACCTCGAGCAGATCAAGGAGGGCGCAAAGCAGCTAGGGTCCCAGATCGGTTCCACCGAGTCGTTCAAGATAGACATTGACGACCGCGACTCGCCCTACTCGAGGAGGGAGCTCATCGACGCGATCGCCGACGTCGTCGACAGGAAGGTCGACCTCGAGTCCCCGGACATGGTGGTACAGATCGAGGTCCTCGGCGAATACACCGCGCTTGCGCTGGCGCGCCCAGACGAGATAATCAGCATCACGAGACTGAAACGTTCTTCCTAGGACCGCGTCCCAAGGAGGGCGGCCCTCTCTACGACGGCGAGACCGGCGGGACTGACCGTTTCGCCCTCTAGAACCTGGTAGCTCGGGTCGCCGACCAGCTCCTTCCGGAGACCTGAAAGTCGCCGCGCCGGGCCGGCCGCGACCAGAAGCATCTCCCCCTTTGCCCTGTAGCCGGACTCCTCGATCGCCACCGCGATCTGGGTGGTCCCCGCGAGCCTCAGCAAGAGGTCGACCTCGGGCTTGGCCGCCAGCAGCGCGCCGGTCTCAGCCGCCCTCAGCGTCTGCTGGCCAACCATGGCGATCGTCCGACTCTCCGGGACCTTCTTCAGCCTGACCAGCTGGATTATCAGATCGGGGTGCCTCTTCCTCAAGGAGAGGAGCACGCCTTCCGCGTCTCCAGACCCGAATCTCGCCTTCGCCGCTAGGACGCCTGCCATGACCTCATCCTCCGTGGGAGAAGGGGAGGAGGAGGACCTCGTCCCCGTCTTCCAATACCCTATCGCTGGCCGCGGCCGTGAAGGCGACCTCCCCGTTCACTATCACCAGGGTGTTGTACACGCTGAACCCCAGGTTCGGGTCGCCGCGGCCCATCTCCCTTAGTCTACCTATCAGCTCGCTGGTCTTCATGCCGCTATCTTGGATTTCGACCGTCTCCTTGCCGACGCTAGTCCTGATGTGCCCGATGCACGTGACCCTGATCAACTCACTCGAACACCACGACCCTCTCACGGTAGCCCCTCCCCCCATAAGCCGAACGGGGTTCGATTAGCCGGGTGCTTCTTGCCCCAAGGACCTCCTCTAGTACGTCCTTCCCGGTTCGCAGGGACTCGACCGGGTAGTCCACTCCTAGGGGTCTTATGGGGAAGACGTGCAGGGTCGACTTTGGGGGCAGCAGTCTCCCCTCCGCCCCCGCCCGCAGAACGTCCTCCTTCCCGAACCCGGGAGGGATGAGCGTCAGGTCTTCCCTCTGGACCAGCCCGGGAGTTGCTGAGGCCTCATCGACGAACCCTAGGTGCAGGCCCTTTCCGGCAGCCGCCCGGTCGAAGCTCCTAATGGCGGACGTGTCACCCTCAAGGTCGTCCGCCTCCCTCCCGAAGACCTCGCCGAGGTAGGCCACGAGCAACCCGCTCCGCGGTCTGGGAGGGAGATCCGTCGACACTAGGGGCCCACGTTTCTCGAGTTTCAGCTCGCTAAGGATCTCCTTCGCGGTTCCCTCGCCCGGCCTCGAGATGACCCTGTACCACTTGTAGAGCCGCACCCGAGGGTCTCCATAGTCGACGAGGTAGGTGAGCGCGAGCTTGGCTCCAGCCTTCCTGAGGGCGTCCACCCTGTGCGTGCCATCGAGGATTGTGCCGGTCGCTTCGTCCACAACGACGGGGTCCCTCTGCACCCCGTCGCGAAGGAGCCTTTTGAGCAGCCCTTCGGACAGCCGCTCCACCGTCTCCTCGTGCGGCCTAAGGCTTGAGATCTTTCTTAGCTTGAGATTTATTCTTGCGTGCGGGGTTGCCACATCTTACTCGGCCGGCTGCTCGGCCGCTTCCTCTTCTTCCTCTCTAGCGGCCTTCCCGTTCATCTTGGTGATGTAGCCCGCGATCTTGTTCCTGAGCATCTTGGAGTGCACGACGGCTAGCGTGTTGAGCTTGTCCTTGTTCGCCTGATAGTCCCTCCCGAAAGCCTCCGGAAACTTCTGGACCATCTCTTCTGAAATCCTGCGAACTCTATCCAATATTAGCAGGCGCGCCCCGGCACGAGGTTAGATTAACCTTTCCACGCCGAGGAAGCGCTTCGCGTTCTCCTCGACCTGCCGTTCGACATCATCGAAGCCCTGGCCTCTGATCTCTGCCAGCCCGAACACGACGCTGGGGATCAGGCTCGGGCCGCTCGCCCCGCCGAGGGGCCCGAACGAGACCGGGCCATCGCTCTCGGTGAGTATGCGGTCCGGGGGGAGGCTCCTGGCTATCCTCCGCATCTTCTTGGAGTAGAGCAGTGCCGGCCCTACGGAGACAAAGTACCCCCGTGAGACCACCTCCGGCAGCTGCGGCTCGCCCTCGAACCAGTGCATCAGCACCCTGCTGAGGTTGAATGTGCCGAGTACCTCCAGGCACCTCACCTCGGAGCCTCTGCTGTGAACTTCGACCGGTTTGCCCAGCCTCTCGGCTATGCGAAGCTGGTCGAGGAAGGACTCCATCTGGGCGCTCCCGTCACCCGTCGACGAGTACTTCTCGTCCAACCCTATCTCGCCGATCCCGTCGCAGTCCTCGAGGAAGGGTGCGAGGGCCGAACTCGGTCTTTCGGCCGTGACCTCTGAGGGGTGCACTCCCACGAAGCATTTGACGCCCCGTGCGCCCCAAGACTTGAGGCGGCCGCTCTCTCCGGCCTCCGCGGCCCGCACCGTGCAGGAGACGAGGCACATCGACCTCGCCGACGCAAGCCGCAGGGGTCCAAGGTCGTCCCCGTAAGAGGGCAGGTGAACGTGGGCGTCGACGAGGGTCATTGGCTGACCGTAGGTTCGGAGGATTATATCTCCTATGGGGGTGATTCTACTCGCTCGAAGTGTGATTCCTCAGTATTCTGCCCCTCTGGCTGTAAGCGGTGAGAATCATGCGGGCGCACGGGAATGGAGCCGAGATGCAAACGTTTTTACACCAAACGTTTAATAATTCGCTTTGCGAATCAAAAAGAGTATGTCTGAGTCAGAATTTGGTTTAGCTGCGGTCTACCGCCTGATTAAGAAGGCTGGAGCCGACAGGGTGGGGGATGATGCCGCGATGGAGCTTCGCGTGGTTCTCGAGGACGTCGGGACGCAAATCGCCAAGCAGGCGATTGAACTGGCGAAGCACGCCGGTAGGAAGACCGTGAAGCCATCCGACGTCAAACTCGCCGCAAAGGCGATTCTGAAGCCATAGGCGGGCCGTATTGCGCCCGGGAAGGGCGAAACGACCTATTTTGACCTCCCCCATCCAACGTGACTTCCTGATGGCGTTCAACGTATTGTACCATCCTCCCGATCCGAGCTTTGTTCGGCTCTCTCGACGTAGAGCTAGCCGCTCCTCGCCGTCGGAGTTGGGGGCCGCGTGACAAGTTTTAATCCAGACCCGTAGTGGGGGCAACGCTCATCTGGCCCCGGTAGTGTAGCCCGGTCAAGCATGTTACCCTCTCGAGGTAGCGACGTGGGTTCAAATCCCACCCGGGGCAACCCATTTCAATCGAGAACGAAATCTCCCGTTTTAGGAGGGGATTTGAACCATAGAGTCGGAGCTTTGAACCTATAGTGAGGTGCCCTACTCAGCTAATTTTGAGGCGGGCCCGACGGGAATCGCCCAGTTTACTTACTCAGCCTGGAATTGAGTTGCTACCCTTGACGCGGCCTCGAGCGGGTACCTACACTGAACAGGCTGTTGGGTGGTACGGGCACTCGGGGAGGGAGATTGCATCGAGGGAATGAACAGGAATCGGAACCTGGAGACTAGATCTCGCCCGGGTCGCTCAAATCTACGGGTGCAGTTTCCATATCGTCAAATAGTCCAAGCCAGTCGAGAGTCATGTGCGGTCCCCGATATGTCGTCAGACACTCTGGGCGCATTCTGCTGTGAGGTCGCCGAACCTCCTGGCGAAATTTTCGGTTTCAATCAATTAGATGGCCAAGGGTGACGGAGCATAAGAGAGATTCCTGGCACCTCGCTCAAAGACGTATACCCGAAGCTGGTGAGGGAAGGGGGGAGTTAGGAACGTGCGGCTCGCCAAGTCGTGGATAATAGCGGCGAAGGACTTCAAGACCTACCGCAAGAAGAAGAACATCATCTATACGTTGTTCGTCGTTCCCTTTCTCATCGCCGTCCTCATCCCAGCGGTGATAGGCTACGTCGCCCACAAGTCCCCTGCCGAGTTGGTGGTATTTCTCCCTGCGTTCCTCTTCTTCTACGTGGTCCTGGCTGCGGGCCTCCCAACCCCCATCGCCAACTATACCATCGTCGGAGAGAAGGTCGAAAAGAGCCTCGAGCCGCTGCTTGCGACGCCGACGACAGACAGCGAAATCCTCCTCGGCAAGGGGATAGCCGCATTCTTTCCGCCGCTGGTACCGCTCCTGGGAGGTTCTGCGCTCTTCATGCTTCTCATGGACCTGACCACCAGAGGCAAGCTCGGTTACTACTACTTCCCAGATTGGAACTCAGCCATCGTTGTGCTCCTGCTTCTTCCTCTCGCGTTGTTGATGAGCGTACTGGTGAACGTAGTCATCTCCTCGAGGGTGGCCGACGTCAGGGTCGGACAACAGCTGGGGACCCTGGCCGTCCTCCCGCTCGGCGGGCTGTACGTCTCCGGAGAACTGAACCTGATCGACCTCGGAGTCACCAGCAACCTATTGATAATCGTAGCAGCCCTGCTCGTCGCAGACGTGCTGCTCTTCTTCATCTCGAGAGCGGCCTTCCGCAGGGAGGAGATACTGACGAAATGGAAGTAGCCGCCTCGGCTTCGAAATCGGTCCAAGATCTGGACGGTGCGAATCTCTTTTATGTCCTGTCACCCTTCGCAAGACGCATGACCAAATCCAGTTTCGAAATAGGAGAGAAGGAGAAGCACACACTTACAGTAGATCATGACTGGCTAACGAAGCATATCCGCATCGAGCTGGACGGAGAGAAGCTGGCCGATGAATACTACTACTCGCTCGGTGCGAAGAAATTCTCTTTCGACGTAGGAACCTCTGAGGTACACAAGGTCGAAGTCAGACTAGGAATGAGTTTGCCCCTGGTCGCAATTTTTAAGAGGAGGGATTTGAAGGTGCTCGTGGACGGGAAGCCAGCGCGGAGTTCGAGCACCTGAAACCGAGAAATGGCGTGGCTTTGAATAGTATACTTGGTGAGGCTGGTGTAGGCCCTGACCTCAACTTGAGTTCAAATACGGGCTTGATTTTAACACCCCAAATAATAAGCCAATTTCGAGTTTGTTTTATCTGAAAGAGGAAGAAATGAACTCGGAATTTGAAGTGGGGCCGGTGAGATGTGATCACTTCGCTGTTCAAAACCCCCACTCTGGTGCCTTGAGTTCAAGCTCCATGCGAATCGGCCTGTCTACTTTCTCACCCTGGAATTGAACTGACGATAGAAGCGCTTGATTTAGGCTCTGTTAGTTAATCGGAGCACATTCTAGGTTAAATGTAGGCGGGCCCGACGGGAATCGAACTTAGCTGAGATAGGACCAGGACGTGGTGGGGATTCGAACCTAAAGGTGGACTCCCACCCGGGGCAACCCCTTTCAATCGAGCACGAAATTTGCCGCGTTAGAGAGGGATTTGAACCTAGGGTGAAGTGCCCTACTCAGCCGAATCGCGGGCTTGACGGGAATCGCGCCGAAAACGGTGCTCAAATTGGTACCGTCCGCTTTTTTTCATGACCTCGAAGACTCGCACCTGATGCGAATTGATTTCTTGAATCACGCAACAGTCTTTAGATCATCGTTTGCGGGGCTGCTGACGACTTTGCCTCTGTACGAGAATCTGGATCCATGACACGAGCAGTCAAAAGATCCTTCAGACCCATTCCATGTCACGGTGCAACCCTCGTGCGTACATGAAGCGGAAAAGGACCGAAGACTCCCTTTCTCAGATCTGTAAAATGCCATCGACCCCTTTCCTCGTATCTCGAAAACCATTCCCTGTCCCTTTGAAAGTCTCTCTGCCATCTGCAAGGCACCTTGTAGTCCCAACTTTTGCGGCTTTGGACTACGTTCTGGGTAGGAAATACTTGATTGCTTCACCATCCTGCGAGACGGATAGTAAAGGCGTGTCCATTCGTTTTCTTTTCCAAGGATCATGTCGCTTAGGAGCATCCCTACAATAGCCCCATAGGTTATTCCATTCCAAGAATTTCCAGTAGCGATGAAGAGGTTCTTCCGTCTGTCTTTTGGGTTACGCCCGATGAAGGCGAGAGAATCCTTGGAATCAAAGTCCTGGCCCGACCATCGATAGGCGACCTTCTTCGCGGGGAAACGCTTCCTTGTCCAAGCCTCGAGCGTCTCGCATCTTCTCCCCGTGTCCGCCGAATCTCCTGTCACTTGATCTTCGCCGCCCTAGCTGGCGAGTCGTTCTCATTGTGACGGGAAATGCTGTGAGACGTGGCTCGGCTAGGTCCCGTTACATACGAATCCCCTATTAGGTTCCTAGAACCCGCTTGTTCGAAGGGAATTGAAGAAGAAAGGACCTCCTATTTTCCAAGATACCGAATGTCCCAAATGCGGTGCAAAGGTCGGCGTGGAACATAATGAGGGATGTCCGGACGAAGTGATAACCTGAATTCACGCGCCGTATCTGCCGGGTAAGGAAAAATCGATGATACCATTAGGCAAAATCACGATCTACGTGATCGGCCATTCGACCATGTCTGCCGAGAGGTTCGTCAGCATCCTGCTGGCGCACTCAATCACTATGCTTATCGACATACGGACTATTCCCAAATCGAGGCACAACCCTCAGTTCAACGAGGATTCGCTGGAAAAAACTCTGAAGAAAGTCGGAATAGGTTACGTCCACCTGAAGGAACTCGGCGGCCTTAGGCGTCCCTCGAAGGATTCCGAGAACACCGGGTGGAGGAATCTCAGCTTTCGCGGATACGCGGACCACATGCAGACGGAAGAATTCGAGATCGGATTGGACAGGCTGATTGCTCTGTCCAAAGTTGGCACTGTGGCGATAATGTGCGCGGAGGGTAATCCATACAGATGCCACCGCTCGCTCGTCGCAGACGCTCTCACAGTTAGGGGTATTCGAGCGATCCATATCTCGAGCGGAAAGCCCGGGAGGATGCACAAGCTTACGCCCTTCGCCAGCGTGACCGGAGAGAGGATAAGATATGTTGAGCAGCCAAAGGCTCGAAAAATCAGACCGAGAGCGAACCCGCCGAGCAAACCATAGTCGGAGAATCCTCTCGCCCCTCTCTGGCAGCCGATGGAATAGAAGAAGCTGAACTTGACACCCTTAAGTAAAAGAAAGCCGTAAAGCTCTGCCGAAGCGAGGGACTTTGAGATTATCGTTCCCGGCGTCGCTCCCCTGCTTCACGATTGGCCTTCCCCTTCTGAATCTTCTCTCGGGAATCGCACTTGACTCCAGGCGTCTCTTCGTAAGTGCCACGCTTACCGCCTCGGTCTCGAACGATCGGGCTGTCGATGCACTCCACTTGGTCGAACCGAGGACGACCACCTAAGCGGTGTATGAGGCGGCCCCCCTCCCCTAGGGCTCGAACCTGCTCTCGAACCTATGCCACGCCAGCGCCTTTGTCTGGCTCCAGCCCCGACAGACAATAGCCGCAAGTGAACCCATGATGTTGCAGCTCATGGACAGAATCGTCTCGTCAAATGGTAAACTGCACTCAGTCCGCAGCGTGCAGGGCCAAGGGAGGCGGACAGCCAAGGCCGAAAAGCAGCCGAGGCAGGAAGATGCGCTCGTCAGAGCGCGGCAGGGCGAGACGAGGCAGGAATGTGATTGCAATAATGAACTTCATGATAAGGACAAACGAAACTGAGCCAATGGTATGGAGGAATGGAATGGAGTTTCTCTCACCAATTCGCTGAACTAGAGGCCGGTGATAACCATCAAGACGAGGACGGCGACGAGCAGGCCAGTGTCAGCCAACGAGCCCCAGCGAGCCCTCTTCTCGTGCGTGGCCATCTCTTGGGAGGGGGTCTGCTGCCCGCTCTTCTGCAAGGCGTCCGCCAGAGACGCTATCTTCTTGAACGAGGGCGACGTCACAACCACCTCGATGGCGGCAGCTATCAACGCCAGCACGATTCCGGCTGATACTGCGACGCCGCTAGCCGCCAATTTGGACGGCGTGACGAAGGCCAGTAGAAACCCTGTGACGCCAGTTCCGACGATCATCCACTTCACGTATCTGACTGCCCTCGGGGTCACTTTGACGAAAAATTCGCGCTTGGATTGCAAGGACATCTGCTGTAGCCCCGGTCCTATGACGAAGGCTGTCATCAGCTCGCCGCCCAGCCAGCCGAGCGCCAGGAGCAGGTGAACAGACAGCAGGGCGATTAGGACCGGATCCAATCCTTCCACATCGTGTGCGGCTGGGTATCGACCTCCCCTCCCGGGGCGTCCACAACAGCCATGCTGACACGATTGCAACTTCTTGATTTAACTGTTGACGCCGAGGTGCTTCTAGTTCAAATCCGGTGAGCTTCGACCAGTATCCTTTCGTTGATGGATTTGAATTGAGTAATGACGAAGCGTGTCCGGTCGACACGGAAAGACGTAAAACGTATCACCAGGCTGCGGGCTCATGGACGCCGAAGTCCGAGTCCTTCGGGTGGAACCCAAGCTCAATCGGAATGACTTCGACAATCCTCGCCTAGAGTGGCGAAGGTTGTTCGGCGAGGTCTTCGGGACGTTTTTCCTCGTCGGCGTCGCAGCAGGGGCTGGCGTGGTAAACGCGGTGAGCCTAGGGGAGGTCGGCCGTGTCGCTGCGGTAGCGGCGGCCGGCCTCATGGTGATGGCGATCATCCTGTTCATGGGCGCGGTCTCTGGTGCTCATCTCAACCCGGCCGTGACAATCGGCTTCGCAGCGCGGGGCGACTTTCCATGGAAGCGGGTTCCTGGATACATCGGCGCCCAGTTGCTCGGCGCGACTATCGCGTGTGCTTTCCTCTGGCTGATGTTTGGCAAAGTCGGGATGCTGGGGGCGTCCGAGCCTGGACTTGGAATCTCGGACCTCCAGGCGCTGATGATGGAGCTCGTCCTGACGCTCGGCCTAGTGAGTGTGATCCTCGGGACGGCGTCCAAGGCGCAGAACGTGGGTCCGCTGGCAGCGCTGGCCGTGGGGGGATACATCGCGCTCGCTGGGTTATGGGCGAGCCCGATCAGCAGCGCGTCGATGAACCCTGCTCGGTCGTTTGGGCCAGACCTCCTGCTTCTGAACTTCGCCCACTTTTGGGTCTACATAGTGGGTCCCATCGCCGGCGCGTTGTTGGCGGTCGTCGCGGCATATGCTCTCCGTGGTCCCGGAGGTGACGAACCTGCAATCCAGGCGGCCGAGGGCCGGACTTAGGCGTCCTTTACCTCCCTGCAAAGCGGGGGGACGCAAGAATGAAGGCTTTGATGCTGAATCTCTCCGGCGCGTCGACCGTCACCCGTCTGGTCGGTGATTGGGTTGAGTTCTCTCGACGATGAGACCGGCTGGCCTACGGTACTGCCTTCCGTGAGCCGAGGCGGCCGAAGGTTTACATCGTTCACGGAGACATTCTCATATCCGATTAGGTTCGCACTCAAATGCCGAAGGAGAATCATGATCCAATGGCCGAAAATCAATCCTCGCGCGTCATGCCCTCTGTCCTGAGAACAAGAGGATTGTTTCGTAATAGGCGGGGGAGCCGCGTGTGTCCGGCTCCTGAGACGCTTCCGCACGAAGAAACCGCTAATAGGCGCCCGGGTGACTAGCTCTCCGGACCGAGCTAGTTTCCCATATCCCGGTCACGCCGCGGGCATCTCCCGTGTCCCATCTACTGACTGATCACTGGGTGTTGTTGCCGCGCTTCCGCCGCTTAGCCCTCTCGTGCTCAGTCTCTTTGTCCTCTATCTTCTCGATCTTGATCTCGACAGACTGCTCCTCGGTCTCCTCGGCCATCTCTTCGGTCTCCTCCTCGCCCTCGGGCTTCACCTCTCCCTTCTCCCGTTCGTCGGTCGCCTTCTTGCTCAAACTAGGTCTCCATGGTGCCGGACAGGGCGAATATTTATGCAATGAAGAGCAGCGACCCGGCCCGCATGCCATTCTACCCGACCGCCGGAGGCGAGGCCGTATGACCCAAACCCGAGCCGTGGGGATCACGGGCACCCCGGGGACGGGCAAGAAGTCCGTCTCTCGCCTCTTGGCACCGAAGCTCCACAGGGAGCTCCTCGAGCTGAACGCTCTCGCGGCGTCGCAATCCGTCCAGGACGACTTCGGCGAGCTGGCGGTGGACGTGAATGCACTGGGTCGGGATATCAGAGGGCGCCGTCTCTCCGGCGCCGTCGTCTCGGGCCACCTCCTCGCCGACGTGCTCAAGGCCTCCGACGTAGACTTCGTGGCCGTCCTGAGGTGCGACCCCGCCGTCCTGAAGAGGCGCCTCTCCTCGAGAGGCTACGCCCACGAGAAGGTCCTTGAGAACGTCGAGGCAGAGCTCATCGGGGTGGTCCTGGACGCCGCCGTCCGAAGGTTCGGGCCGTCGAAGGTCCACGAATACGACACATCGAGGACCAAGCCGGCGTCGGTCGCCAGGAAGATCGAGCTCGATCTTCGCTCCGGCCTCCCGCAGACTGCCCCCTGGAGGGACTGGACCCTGGGCTACGACTCTTCAACAAGGCTGAGGTCCCTCCTCTCCGCCCCCAGGACAGACCCCGCGTCGACCTGAACCAGGATAGGATTCTGGAGCCTCGACAGGCTCACAACCGCCTCGCCCACCCCCAGGCTCGAGACGTGCGCGAGCTGGTCCTTGTTCAGGTTCAGCGCCTCTCCTATGAACCTCAGGTCCTCGGCCCACGCGACCCTGTGGATTATCCGCACTCCCGAGTTCTTGATCACCTCCGAGGCGACCTGCGTGGGGAACTGAGCGACGAACACGATCTCCTCCCCGAACTTCCGGAGCTCGGAGATCATCCTCTCCCCGACGCTCGGCGGGTCCTCCTCCCTCCTCACGGGCGCGATGTTCCTCGCCTCCTCGACCACGATCAGGTGCTCCAGCTTCCCGCGCTTGCTGACCCTGTGCTCGTAGATGATCTTCAGCAGGATGTCGACGAAGACGCTCCTCGTCTGGATGTCCCTGATCTGACCCAGCTCGATGCAAAGGACCTTGTCGAGCAGCTCGTCGACCGAGTGGCTCGAGGGGCCGTTGAGCGCCCTCCCCACCTGCCCTTCCGTGAGGGGGACGAGCCGCCTCAGGAGCGCGACCTTGGTCTCGTTGTCGTAGGCCGACCTCAGCGGGTAGCCCTCGATCACCTTGACTAGCGAGGAGAGCGTCGGGACCTCGCGCTCCGAGGCCTCTCCAAGGCACTTTTGCAGCGCGTTCCGGAACATGTACGCCTGCGGGTGGGTGAAGTGGTAGATGTCGGAGAATATGTCTGTCGTCATTGCGATGTGCTCGATCGGATCTGTCGAAGCGGTCATGTCGAGGGGGTTGATCGTGAACTGGTCCTTCCCGGGCGAGAGGACCTGTCCGCCGCGCTCTCGTCGCTCGAGTACTGCAACTCATCCGGGGTCGGGACAGCACTGGCCCGGGCCGATTCCACCTACCCGATCCTGGACTCGTCCTCGGTCGGTGCCTCGGCGACCCTCCAGCCGTCTGGGTGCTCGGTCGACTACTGGGTCACGACGACCGAGACCGGGCTTGAAGGGGTATCGGGACCATTTCAGCTGACGGTCGTGGGCGAGGGCTCCCTCTCGATTTCAGAGACCTCTGGATCTCCTCCATCCTCGGCCTGAATATCTCCACGAACTGCTCCCTCACCGTGTACTCCGCCACCCCGACGCAGGCCGCAATCTCCCTCTGTGAGATGATCTTCTTCCGCTCCTCCGAGCTCGAGAGCGCCATCTCGCCAGTATAGACCGCAGTCGCGGCGAGCGCTCGGGGGTTGTGGCCGCCCCTGGATGGCCCGTCGGTGTTCTCGAGCGCGATCCTCGCCGCCTCGTAGAGTTTGTTGAAGTATCCCGCCGTGACCCCGTCCTCTCCGGCGAGGCTCTGCTGCAGGTGGACAAGGACGTTCCCGAGGTACTCTTCGGCCATCCTGGGCCCGGTCTTGACCGAGGAGTCGATCGAGATCCGGATGATGACCGAGGCCTTCACGCGGTACCCGAGGTTCGTGTGGGCCTCCATGATCTCGCGCACGCCCACCCTGGTCACCCTAAGCCGCTTGCACGCGTTGATTATCGAGAACGCCGATATGGCGGCTATCGTGATCTCTCCGTGCTCTTTCCTCATCTCAATCACGCACTTCGCTATCGCCACCGACTCTCCAACGACCGATTTCGGGAGCACGAGCTTCTCGCAGACCCGCTCCATCAGCTTCGCGCAGCTGTAGACCCCGGACCCGTCTCTGCACGAGAAGTCCGAGATGGTCTTCATGTACTTGTAAGTGGATGGGGAGCCTGAGAGTCCCTTGGAGAATATCTCCTCGCAGCCGTACTCGAGCGGCCCCATGTAGCTCCCCTGGGAGTGGCTCGTGTAGTCCATTGCCTGCGGTGTCCTGTCCTCGACCCCCTCGACAACTTCCTTGGACGAGACCATCCCGCACGACGAGCAGACCAGCTCATCGCCGGCGTCGACTATCCGGCCCAGGCACAGGGCGCATCCTTCGAGGTGAGGAGAGGTTAACATGCCGAGAGCACCAGAGCGAGCGCTAATCCCTTGGCTCCGTCACGGGAGACCGCTGCGGGCCATCCCGGCATCCCGACCCGGTGCATCCCTGACGCGGAGAGGAGGCTTCGCCGAAACTGAGTCACCCAACCATTTAAAAATCGAGCAGGGGCTCGCCCGAGACTATCCATGGATAGAGCGAAGCTGAGGCCCGTCTCCGACATCCGTCTTAGGCCCTCCGAGGAGGTGGTCGAGCTGCTCGACCAGATGCATGGCGGTGGGGGTTTCATGGGCAAGAACCTCGCCGAGGTGGCGAGGATCCACCTCGACATGGTAAAGGACAGGCGCTGCACGAAATTCCTCTCCTTCCCGGCCGCTCCGATGGCGACGGGGCTCAGGGGGGTCTTCGTGGACATGGTCAAGAATGGCATGGTCGACGTCATCGTCACCACGTGCGGGACGCTGGACCACGACCTCGCCAGGGCCTGGGGCCGCTACTATCACGGCAGCTTCGACCTGGACGACGCGAAGCTCCAGAAGGAGGGCTATCACCGCCTCGGGAACCTCCTGGTCCCGCTCGACGTCTATGGTCCGGCGATCGAGAAGAAGATGCAGCCATGGCTCGACCAGATGTACGACGGCGGCAGGAGGTCCATCAGCACCGAGGAGCTCTGTTCCGAGCTTGGGAAGTTCGTCGACGACGAGAGCAGCCTGCTCTACTGGGCGTGGAAGAAGGGAGTCCCAATCTTCGTGCCCGGTCCGATGGACGGCGCGGTGGGGTCGCAGATCTGGCTATTCGCCAATCGCCGCTCCGACTTCAGAGTGGATGTGATCAAGGACGAGAAGCGGTTGGCCGACATCGTCTTCGACGCGAAGAAGACGGGCGCGCTGGTGATAGGCGGTGGGATCTCGAAGCACCACACTATCTGGTGGAACATGTTCAAGGGAGGCCTCGACTACGCCTGCTACATCACGACCGCCGTTGAGTACGATGGTTCGCTGAGCGGGGCCCAGGTCCGCGAGGCCATCTCCTGGGGGAAGGTGAAGGAGCGCGCCAAGCAGACGACGCTCTACGCCGACGCCACCATCGCGCTGCCCCTGGTAGCGACTTACACGCTCACGAAGATGGGGGCCGTCACTGGAACCGGGAATCGGCGAGTGCCGCGCCCGTGAGTTTATAACGGGTTCCCAAATCCCCGCAGGGGCAAGGTAGACAAGACAGAGTTGTCCACTGATTATGGAATAATCGCGGCCGGCGTCGCGGCGGTAGCTCTCCTGTACTCACTCGTCCTGTTCATCTCGGTGAGGAGGCAGGACCCAGGAAACGCCAAGATGATGGAGATAGCCTCGGCCGTCAGGGTGGGCGCCAACGCCTTTCTCAGGAGAGAGTACACGGTCATTGCGCCGGTCGCGGTGGCAATCTCGATATTGATCTTCGTCTTCATCGACATCCCCCTAAAGACCGGGGGTGCCACGGCCGTCGGCTTCCTGGTCGGTGCCGTCCTGTCGGCGATTGCCGGCTATATCGGCATGGCCGCGACGGTAAGGACGAGTTCGAGGACCGCCCAGGCCGCCAGGAAGGGGCTGGGCCCGGCGCTCACCCTCGCCTTCAGGGGCGGCGGGGTGATGGGGATGGCCGTGGTCGGGTTCGGTCTGCTTGGGGTCTCCCTGTTCTACATAGCTTACCAGTCGGTGATCATCACGACGCCTGCGGTGATTGCAGGCCTGGGGTTCGGCGCCTCGCTGATCGCGTTGTTCATGAGGGTCTCCGGCGGGATATACACGAAGGCGGCGGACGTCGGGGCGGACCTGGTCGGCAAGGCCGAGGCGGGTATCCCTGAGGACGACGAGAGGAACCCCGCCGTGATAGCGGACAACGTCGGCGACAACGTGGGGGACTGCGCGGGGATGGGTGCGGACATATACGAATCGTTCGTGGTCACCTCGATTGCGGCCCTAATACTCGCAGCACTGATAACGGCGAAGGCATCCACCTTCGGCTCCCTGACCTCGCTCATCTCGTCGAACCAGCTCCTCGTGTACCCGTTGCTTCTTGGCGCCGCCGGGATCATCGGCTCGATCCTCGGCGGTCTCTACATCCGCAAGTCGATCAAGAAGGACCCCATGGGGTCGCTGAACATCGCCCTGATCATATCTGCGGTCATCGCGATAGCCATCGACGCCGCCATCTCGTTCTCGATCTTCTCTGACAGCGAGCTCGGTTGGGGACTGCTCGCGAGCGCAATCGTAGGCGTGATAGTAGTGATTGCCATCGAGAGGGTCGCGGACTACTTCACCTCGTACAGGTTCAGGCCCGTCAAATTCATCGCAGAGGCCAGTCAGACGGGCCCCGCCACCAACTTCCTGGCCGGGTTCTCGACCGGCCTCCAGAGCACCGCCCCGTCGGCGGTCGTGCTCGTCCTGGCAATAGCGTTCTCCTACTTCATCGGCTACTACGCCTCGGGGGACAACGTCCTCTTCGGGATCTACAGCACGGCGATCGCCACGATGGCCGAGCTTTCGCTGACGGGCGTGATCATGTCCATCGACTCCTTCGGGCCGATAACGGACAACGCGAACGGGATCGTGGAGATGGCCGGGCTGGAGAGCGGCGTCCGCGAGGTGACAGACGAGCTCGACGCCGTGGGCAATACGACGAAAGCCACGACCAAGGCATTCGCAGTGACGTCCGCGGCCCTCGCCGCCGTGGCCATCTTCTTCGCCTTCCAGAGCGAGGTGAACAACCAGATCGCGGGGAACGCGAGCCTCATGGCGAAGTACGGGCTGCTGAACGGGCAGACGCTCGAGTTCGCGCTCTCGGATCCCAGGGTGATAATCGGGCTTTTCATAGGCGGCCTGCTGCCGTTCTTCTTCTGCAGCTTCCTGATCCAGGCCGTCGGTAGGGCGGCGATCGAGATGGTCAACGAGGTCAGGAGGCAGTTCAGGGAGATCCCGGGCATAATGGACAGGACGGGCAAGCCCGACTACGCAAAGTGCGTCGACATCAGCACGACGGCCGCGCTGAGGGAGCTGGGCAAGCCCGCGGCCTTGGCCGTCCTTACTCCTCTCCTGGTCGGCTTCATCCTCGGACCCGTCGCCCTCGGCGGCCTCCTCATAGGGTCCGTCGTGACGGGAGTCTACCTGGCGTTCATGATGACGAACGGCGGGGCCGCCTGGGACAACGCGAAGAAGTACATAGAGCTAGGGAACCTGGGAGGGAAGAACACGCCGATTCACGCGGCAGCGGTGATGGGAGACACAGTCGGCGACCCGTTCAAGGACACCGCCGGCCCTGCCATCAACTCACTGATTAAGGTCCTGAACACCATCTCCATAGTCTTCATCTCCGCTATGGTGCTCTACGCGCTCTTCGTCTAGGCCCTAGGGCTTCAGCCTGAGTTCGTCGAGGCCGCAGGACGGGCAGCGGACGAGGACCTTTGCGCCCCTGTCCTCCACCTCCATCGCCGTCCCGCAGCAGGGGCAGCTCGGCTTCTCCACGCCGTTCAGCCTGTATTGATCGGGTGGCTGCGCCGCCTACAGTGAGGCGATGCAGTCGATCTCGATGAGTATGCCGTCCTTGACGAAGCCTGCTACGACGGTAGTCCTGGTGGGCTTGTGGTCCCCGAAGAACGACGCGTAGACGTCGTTCATCACCTTAAAGTCAGCGCCGTCCTCGAGGAAGACCGAGACCTTCAGGACCTTTCCCAGCTCGCTACCGCCTGCCTCGAGTATCGACTTTATGTTAGCGAGCGTCTGGGTGGCCTGCTCCTTGATCCCTCCGGGGACCATCGAGTTGGTCGCCGGGTCCATCCCGACCGTCCCGGATACGAATACCATCCCGTTGGCGACGATGCCCTGGCAGTAGGGACCTAGTGGCTTGACCGATTTCGGAGTCTCAATGTACTTCATGGGTCCCCTTTTCCAAACCTGAATTATTATCCTTGTCGCGGATGCGTGTGCTCGAGGCCTCCCCCCGCATCCACCGCGGCTCCCGGGCTGCCGCGCGGGGAGCCTGGGTTCACAAGCTTTAAGATGAATTCCAGCGGGGAGCCGGCATTTGCGAGCCCTCCCACGCTCCGTGGTGATCGTACTGGCCGTCGTGCTCGTCGGCCTGATCGCCCTCACCCTCTACTCGAGCTTCTCGACCCCACCCTCGAGCGGGCCGTGGCAGCAGACCTACTCCTACCCGCTCCAGACCGGAGGCGTCGCCGGGGTCGTGGGCCAGTCCTGCGTCGAGTCGGCGGGGTACGTCTACTGCATCGGGGGCCAGGACGCGAACAGCGTCCCTACGAGCGCGGTCTACTACGCGCCGGCCTCGACCGTCGGCGTGGGCAACTGGACCCTCTCCGCGAACCCGTACCCCCAGCCGATAGTCTTCGTGTCCTGCTCCTCTGCCTCGGGGTACGTCTACTGCGTAGGCGGGACCCACGACTCGAACGGCGACGACACGGCCGACAGCTACTTCGCCACCCTCTCGCCTTCCGGTGTCGGAGCCTGGTCCCCGACGACGCCGTACCCCATAGCGATCGACGCGCCCTCCTGCGTCTCCACCGTCGGTAACCTGTACTGCGTGGGCGGAGAGAACGAGACGTCCGGGACGAACTCGACGACGGCGACCTCGGGGTCCGTCTGGTACGCGCCGATCTCCTCCTCTGGTTTAGGGGGCTGGAGCAAGTCTGCCGTCTACCCTGCGGGGCTTTACTTCCCCAGCTGCTCCAGCCTCGGGAGCTACGTGTACTGCGTCGGAGGGGAGAATGCCCAGGAGAGCCCGCAGAACTCTACCTACTACTCCTACGTCACCTCCTCCGGGATGGGAGCGTGGGCCTCAGCCCCCGCCTACCCGATCCAGGCTATCGCCCAGTCGTGCGTGACCTCTGACTCCTCGCTCTTCTGCGTAGGAGGGCTGCAGAGCGGCGGCACCTCGACGGGGTCGGTCTACTTTGCAGGAATCTCCTCGTCGGGGCTGGGCGCGTGGCAGTCGGCCTCCAGCTATCCTGCGGGGGTCGCCACCGATTGCGTGGCCGACGCAGGGTTCCTCTACTGCGTAGGCGGGTACAACTCCAACTCCGGCGTGACCGGTGACAGCTACTACGCCCTGCTCAACGCGACCGCGAGCTCCTCCGCCTCGGCCTGACCCTCAGGCTCCCGCGGGGCTACTTCGGCTTGGGTCCCGCTTTAGGTTCTATCTTGGAGACGAGCTCTGCCAGCTCGGCCGCCGCCTCCTCCCTCTCCTTCGCGAGCTGCGACCTCTCTTGCATTTCGGCCTCGAGCTCCTTCAGCCGCACGCCGATGGCGTCGAGCCTGATCCACTGCTGCTCGTAGAGGCCCGAAGGCTTCCCACCGTCCCTCTCGATTGAGGCGCGGACGCTCTGAAGGTTGAGAGCCTCATCCTCCAGGGATGCCGATCCCTTCTCCAGCTCCTTGATCTTCAGCTCGACCGGCTCCGTCGGAGGCCCCGACCTCCCCACCAGCTTCGAGAAGAACGAGGCGGACTTCCTCTTCGCCATTATCTCCTCGAGCGCGGCCTTCTGGGCCTCGATCTCCTTTCCTTTCCCGTCCTTCTCGACCTTCAGCGTGACGAGCCTCGCGGTGATCCGCTCCTTCTCCCTGTCGAAGGTCGACTTGATCTCCGCCTCCTCCTTCCTGATTATCTCGGCCTCGGACTCGACCTTCGATGTGTCGACGCCCGCCGCGAACCGCGCAGTGACCTCGGCCCTCTTCTCCGGATATCCGGCCGGCAGCTCCTCGGCCTTCACCTTGGACTCGAGGTCGTCGAGCAGGAGGTTCAGACTCTTCAGCCAGTGCTTGAGGTCGTAGCCCCCGGGCTCGGCCGTGAACATCTGCTTGCCTAGGTGGGCCAGACCCTCGAGGGCCCTAGCCTTCGCCGCGCCGAGGTCGACCTCCTTCTCCTCCCTTGCGGCCTTGGTCTTGGTCGTGCGAAACTCTCGTTTCTGCTTCTTTGCCTTCTTGGCGGGGGCCGCCTTCCCGCCTGAACGGGCGCCTCGCGGTGCGCTGCTGAAACTCAAATCGATGCTGGCCATGGCCCTCGCACGGACTCGATTTAAACTTGGGTTATTTTCGTCGGCGGAATAAAATCCGCTGGCGGCATATTCTGCGGCCGCTGGAATCGCCCCGACATTGGCGCTCTTATCTGACCTCGGCCTGAACATCCGCGAGGCACGGCATGAAGAGGCCGCAGCGCGACCTAGCCACGAGGACGCAGCTCTACGGAGCCGTGATGAGGCACCGCGCGGCGGGCGAGAGCTACAACCAGATCATCCTGTCGGTCGAGGAGGAGTTCCACGCGAAGCTGAGCAAGTCGCACGTAAGCAACTGGCTGCGCGGCGACCATCTCCCTGACGGGAACGTCAGGAAGTTCGTGCCGACGCCGACGGCGGAGCTGGGCTACGTCATCGGCGTGATGCTCGGGGATGGTTCGATGAGCGTCTGTGGGGACCACAGCTACAAGCTGAAGCTCAGGGTCACCGATAGGGACTTTGCCCAGGCGTTCGCCGGTGCAATCGCGGTCGTACTGAACCGGTCCGTCCCGCCGGTGCGGTACCACGCAAAGACCGACGCGTGGCACGTCGACATCTCGAGCCTGCTGCTCCAGCAGTTCTTGAAGAGGCCGGTCGAGGAACTCGGGAGGTTCATCAAACAAAGCGAGGAATGTACGTGTGGTTTTCTCCGAGGGTTCTTTGATTCTGAAGGAGGCGTCTCTGGCGGATCACTCAAGGCTTCAAACACCGACAAGGACCTGATTTGCTTGGTCTTGTCTCAACTGCATTCGCTTGGAATCCATACAACCGGTCCATATCTAGGATCAAAGGGGGGTAGAACCGTAACAATCAAAGGGAAAGTATACCACGCAAACGAGGATTGTCTGGTAATACGGATTCGGAATAGCTCGAGGCGCGTTTTCCTCGAAAAGGTGGGGTTCAAGATAAGATGTAAGAACGAGAGATTAATCCGCGCGGTCAGTCTCATAAAGACCTAAATAGTGACCCATTTAAGATAATGGTCTAGAAATAAACTCCGAATGGCAAATAGAGGCTGTAGAGGTGGGAATGGGACTCGAACCCATGTGAACACGCTCTGCAGGCGTGCGCGTAGCCGCTCCGCCATCCCACCGCGAGCGCTCGTCCAGCACATGGCTAATTATGCGTTAGGAGGGGAACAGCCAAGAGAGGCTGCGCAGGACACAAGACTGCGCGAGCGCCGGGCGCGCGTCGACCTGTAACGTTCCGGTGCCCGAGGAAGTTATAGCTATCACATACTTGATAATCTTTATATCGAAACCTCGTGCCGCCTCGTGCGTCGAATGTTGTTTCTGCAGATCGACGTGCAGGCCCCTACGAGCGCAATCTGGTGGTCTCTCTTCCACTACTACATGTTCCTCGGCTTCGCGGCCGGGACTATCGTCACGGCCTACATAGTCTACTGGGTCGTGAAGTATCGGCAGAAGGACGTCAAGGAAGCGCCCAAGTTCCACGAGGAGGGCGGGTGGGGCAACTGGAAGAACGTCGTCATGACGCTGCTCGTTACAGGGACGGTCCTCGGCTTCGTCGAGTACCAGACCTTCGCCTCCACTAACCTCATCAACCCGCCCGCCAACGCGGACCCACCCCTTTACATCAACGTGACGGGCCAGCAGTTCGTCTGGAGCTTCACCTATCCCAACGGGTACACCGCATTCCACAACCTCGTCGTACCCGTCAACACGATCATCGTGCTAAACATCACGTCCGTGGACGTGGACCATTCCTTCACGATCCCGAGCCTCAGCGTGGCCAAGGACGCGATCCCCGGCCAGTACAATATCCTGTGGTTCAACGCGACCAACCTCGGCACGGTGGTCGACGGGATCCGCTGCAAGGAGCTCTGCGGGGTCGGCCACGCCCTCATGATTGGAAACCTCACGGTCCTCTCGCAGTCCTCCTACACCACGTGGTATGCCGGGACCGGCGGCAGCGGTGCCTCGAGCACCAGCGCCTCGGTCTCGAGCAACGGGCAGACCGCTTCCGTCACCATCCCATCCGGCGCGAGCAACGGGGCCAACTTCTCTCCGTCGACCCTCTCCGTCACGTCAGGGACGACGATAACGTTCACGAACCAGGACCTAGCGGTTCACAACATACGCTTCACGGTCCTCCCTGCCGGCGCAACAATCCCGGGTGGAACGCCATCGTCGAACCTCAAGCAGGGCCAGTCCTACACGGTGACCCTGACGACTCCGGGCACTTACACGTACATCTGCGACTACCACTCCTGGATGAAGGCCACCATAACGGTGACCGGGTGATAATCGATGGACCCCTGGCTTAGACGCTGGCTCTACACGACGAACCACAAGGACATCGGCGTCCTCTACTTCATCAGCGCGCTCTACTTCGGCTTCATCGGCGCTCTCCTCGCCATCTTCATGCGGGTCCAGCTCTCCGTCCCGCTCAACAACTTCCTGGGCGCCGCTGCATACGACCAGGCCGTGACCCTGCATGGCCTGATAATGATTCTGTTCTTCCTCTCGCCCCTCGCGATCGCCTTCATGAACTACATGATGCCGCTCCAGATCGGCGCGAAGGACATGGCGATGCCGAGGCTCAACGCCCTCGGCTACTGGCTCTTCGTCTTCGGAGGGATACTCGCGACGCTCGGGTTCTTCCTCCCCGGCGGCAACGCGAGCGGAGGCTGGACCTCATACGTGCCTCTCTCGACGTCCTACACGCCGGGCCCCGGTCCGACCCTCGCCTTCCTCGGACTGATAATGCTCGTCGTCTCCATCACCATAGGCAGCGTCAACATCCTGCTCACGATCGTCTACATGCGCGCCCCCGGGATGACCTGGCGGAAGATACCCATGTTCACGTGGTTCGTCCTCTTCACGATCCTCCAGATGCTCTTCTCGTTCCCGTCCCTGCTGGCGGGTCTGCTAATGCTCGTATCGGACAGGGTCCTGGGTACCGTCATCTTCTCCTTGCCGGTATCCCAGGGCGTCGCGGCTGGAGGCTCCGTCCTCTGGGACGACATCTTCTGGTTCTTCGGGCACCCGGAGGTCTACGTCGTGCTGCTGCCCGGCTTCGGGATGATCACGGAGATACTCCCGGTCTTCTCCGGCCGTCCGATCGCCGAGAGGAACATCATCCTCGCTGTCACGGGGGCCGTCATCGTCCCGCTGAGCTATCTGGTCTGGGAGCACCACATGTTCATCACGGGTGTCAGCCTGACCGAGGATGAGGCGTTCAGCGTCGCGACCCTCTTGATCTCGCTCCCGTTCGACGTGATCATCCTCTCTTTCGTAAAGTCGCTCGCAAAGTCATCGATCCGCCTATCGGTGCCGATGCTATTCGCGATCGGCTCGATCATCCTCTTCATCATCGGCGGAATCACGGGGGTCTTCCTCTCGTCGTTCGTGCTGGACGTCGTCTTCAGGGGGACGTACTTCGTAGTTGCGCACTTCCATTACGTCATGGTCGGTGCCGCGATCTTCGCGCTCTTCGGCGGGATCTACTTCTACCTCCCCAAGATGACGGGCAGGATGTACCACGACGGGATGGCCAAGGCCCACTTCATCATCTCGTTCATAGGGTTCAACGTCCTATACTTCCCGATGTTCTTCCTCTATGACATGCCGAGGAGGATCTACACCTACCAGTCCATCCCGTCCTGGAACATGCTCAACATGATCTCGACCATCGGCGCGTTCGTCTTCGCACTCGCCCAGGTCCTACTGGTGCTGAACCTCGTCTACACGGTGCGCAGCGGCGCGGTGGCGCCTGTCAACCCGTGGGGCGCGACCGGGCTCGAATGGACGCCCACCATCATGGGGGCGTCAGGAGCCCACGACGCGCCCGGGTCGGCCGAGGAGCACGTCGAGGGCTACCACGGGGGCGGTCACGAGGAGCACTACAGCCCGCGACCCATCCAGCTCGCGGCGGGCATGGCCGTGACCTTCTTCGGCCTCTGCCTCTTCACCTACTACCAGACCTCCAGCGTCCTGATGATGCTCGCGGGGTTTGTGGTGCTGGGCTACACCCTGATAGGCTGGGCCGGAGACGACACCAAGAACAAGTTCAAGTTCCCCGACACGCCTTCCGAGAGATGGCCGTTCACGAACATCCCGAAGCTCCGCCTCGCGATGTGGATCTTCCTCTCCTCGGACATCATAGTCTTCGGCGCCATAATCGCCAGCGACCTCTACCTGAGGATAAACGACCCAGCTGCGTGGCCGCTCCCGGGCGCAATACACGACATCAACCTCGGCCTGATACTCACAATCATCCTGCTAACGAGCGGACTCACGGCGGTCCTCGCCCTGGAGGCAGCTAAGGCGGGCAAGAACAAGAACCTGATCCGATACCTCTCCATTACCCTCGTCCTCGCGTCGACCTTCATGGTGATCAAGGCCTACGAGTGGTATGGGTACATCGTGACCCGGAACCCGTCCTTCACTCCCTGGGGCGGCACTCTGCCCGAGAGCACCTACTTCTTCACGGTGGGCCTCCACGGCGCCCACGTCACCGCAGGGATTGTGGTGATGGCCTACCTCATCAACAAGGCGAGGAAGAACGGGTTCAGTACCACCAACTTCACCGGCGTCGAGAACTTCGCGCTCTACTGGGCCTTCGTCGACCTGATCTGGGTCTTCGTCTTCCCGATGTTCTACCTATTGTAGGTGATATGATGAAAACGAGTCTAGCCGTTGGAATCTGGTTATACCTCGTAGTGGCAAGCGTGGTCGAGGTAGTCGCGTACAGGGTGAATCCCGGCGGCCTGAACATCGACATCGTGATAGGTGTGATCGCCTCTGTCAGCGCGGTCGTGACCGCTCTCTTCTCGATGAACATCAGGGAGGAGTCGACGGCGGTCAAATACCTCTTCCTGGTCCCGGTCCTCCTCGTGGGGGTCCTGATTATCACCCTGCTCCTCGCCTTCCCGATAATCCAGTGAGAAAAATGAGCAACAAGATGAGCGGTTCGACGAAGATGGTACTGGCGCTCGTGGTCGTGATTGCGATAGTGATCCCGATCGCGCTCGGGGCGGTCCTGATCAACGGTCCTCCGAGCCTCCCGGCGAAGACTGCGCAGGCCGCGACGGGCTCAACCACGAGCAGCGGCTCCGGCTCGACGATCACGATCCCGCTCGGCGCAGGCAGCGGCGCCAACTTCTCCCCGTCCACCCTCACAGTGACCTCGGGCACGACGATCACGTTCACCAACCAGGACACCGGGGTCACTCACAACATCGACTTCCAGTCGGTGCCCGCGGGCTCGACAGTCACGTCAGGGACCACGTCGCCGAACCTGAAGGGCGGCAATTCATACAGCGTGACCCTGACCACGCCCGGTACCTACAGTTACGTCTGCGACTATCACAGCTGGATGAAGGGAACGATAACCGTCACCGGCTGAGCTCCGCGAGTCCGGCGAGAATACCTGAGTCGAATGCAACTGATTTAAAGCCGGAGGATGGAGTTTGCCCATGCCGCTTGAGGTCCCGGTCCCCGAACCAACTTGCGAGGTTGCACCTCGCCGCGGACTCTGCCCCTCCATCGCGGGCCCCCGAACGATAAGGAGATAGACGACGCCATTGGAGACGACACAACAGCCGCCGGGTCCTTCGAATAAGAAGAGGACGGTCTCGATCTCGACCGTCCTGATTCTGGTCCTCGCGGCCATCGCAGGGGTGGCGTACTACCTGGGGACTCCCGCCTCTCTCCCGCCGGCGAACGCGAGCTCGGACACAGCGTGCCCCACTCTCGGCGTCCAGATAGTCATCCCGCAGGGCGTGGGCTCGAACGCGAGCATCCGATTCGAGCCCCCCACGCTGACCGTCGTCGTCGGGGTGAACAACACCGTGACCTGGAACGATCAGGACACGACGGCCGCGCACAACGTGATCTCGGTCTCGGTCCCGCCCAACGGGGTGCAGTGGTACTTCGACGGGATGTCGGGCGGGAACATCTACTGCGTGACGCTCACGGCACCCGGCACCTACACCTACGAGGTGTTCCTCTCGCAGATCGTCGAAGGCACCATAGTCGTGAAGACCTGACCACTGAGGTCTTCGCCCAACTATGTTTTTTCTAACTCGGCGGCGCGACATGTCAGTTCGACTCACCCTTTTTCGACCGATTTTGGCCAACGGCCCGCGCCTCCCCTCGGCAGGATGGACAGAGCGTTCTGATTCTTTCCCCTTACGAGACGCACGACCAGTCGGTCTAGGCAATTTACCGGTTGCGGGCAAAAATCGGAGGACTGGAGGGTCTTCATAGAAGGCCGATTTGCTCCTATCCTTTTTTCAGGTCGCAAAGAGTCTCTGTTTTCCGAAAAAACCTTGATTCTTGCCGCTTTACCAAGAACTTATATATCAACCTCCACGCTCACGAGGCGAGGAAAAAGACAGTGGTAACCGGCTACTGTGTATACGAGAAGAAGAAGAACAGGGAGATCAAGAACCCGAAACAGATCAAGCTCAAGAACGGTAGAGCTGCTGTCAAGGGTACATGCGGATCCTGCGGAAAGCCAATCTTCCGCATCGGCAAGCTCAAGTAAGACCAATCTCCCTTTCCTTTTTATTTTGCAAAGGGGAAGAGCTTATCACGCCGCGGGGCGCGGGTTCCTCCCATCTTGGCTCTGCACCTCTACAACAGCCTGGGGAGGAAGGTCTATCCCTTCGAGCCGCTTCGCGCAGGAGAGGTGCGGATGTACACCTGCGGGCCGACGGTCTGGAACTACGCGCACGTGGGCAACTTTCGCACGTTCGTCTTCGAGGACATCCTGCGCCGCTACCTGAAGTTCAAGGGCTACAAGGTGACCCAGGTCATGAACATCACGGACGTCGAGGACAAGATAATCAAGGGGATGAAGCAATCCGGTAAGACCCTCGAGGACCTCACTTTGTTCTACGAGCGCGCGTTCATGGAGGATCTCTCGACCCTGAACATCGAGAGGGCGGAGGTCTATCCTCGCGCCACAAAGCACATCCCGGAGATGGTCGAGCTGATCAAGACGCTGATGCAGAAGGGCTACGCCTACAGGGCGGACGACGGATCCGTCTACTACGATGTATCGAAGTTCGAGAGGTACGGTGAACTCTCCGGGATCCGACCCTCGCAGCTCGTGGCGGGAGCGAGGGTGAAGAACGACTCCTACGACAAGGACGAGGCCAACGACTTTGCGCTCTGGAAGGCATGGGACGCGGACGACGGGGAAGTCTTCTGGGAGACGGAGCTCGGAAAGGGCAGGCCCGGCTGGCACATCGAGTGCTCGGCGATGTCGATGAAGTACTTGGGCGAGACCTTCGACATCCACACGGGCGGGATCGACAACAGGTTCCCCCATCACGAGAACGAGATCGCGCAGTCCGAAGCCGCCACGGGGAAGGAGTTCGTGCGCTGCTGGCTCCACTCCGATTTCCTGAACGTCAGCGGAGAGGAGATGCACAAGTCTGTGGGCAACGTGGTGACGCTGAGACAGCTCACCGAGAAGGGATGGAAGCCGAGGGCGATTAGGCTCTTCCTGATCGGGGCCCACTACCGGGACAAGCTCGACCTCACCGACGAGTCGCTCCAGCAGGCCAAGTCGAACCTCGCAAGGATCGACGCCTTCTCCGCGCGCCTCAAGGAAGCCCAGGTCCAGGAGGACGGTCCAGGCGGGGTCGGGTTCAGCAGCTCGTTCCTCGCGGAGTTCGAGAGCGCCATGGACGACGACCTCAATGTCGCCGAGGCGCTGGCGGCGCTCTACGGATTCATGCGGACCATCAACACCCTGATCGACTCCGGGGGGCTCTCGAGGCCCGGACGCGACGCCGTCGCCGAGGCCCTCAGGAGGGTCGACTCCGTCCTCGGGGTGATGCAGCCCGACGAGGTATCGACCGTCTCGGCCCGCGTGGAGGAGATGATTCGCGAGCGAGAGGAGGCGAGGCGGAGACGGGACTACAAGCGGGCGGATGAGATACGGGCTCAGCTCAAGAAGAAGGGGATAGCCCTCGAGGACCGACCAGGGGGCGGCGTCTCCTGGAAGGCGGAGTGACGCCCCGCCCCCGGCCGTAGTAAAGAACTCGTGCACAATCGCTCAACTTAGGTAAATCCACCTCCATTAGTTCGCATCAGTCGAAAAGGGACCCATGCAACAGGAGGCCCCGCTCGCGCACGGGCGAGAAGTCTCGAGCGCGACGCTCAAGCGGAGCCTCTACATCGACGCCGGGCACGAGAGGCTGAAGGTCGAGCCAGACGGCAGCGTCTCCTACCTCCACTCGACCGAGTTCGGCAAGGTCCTATTCGGGAGGGGGTCGGTCGAGGCCTTCAAGATCCAGGCTGGAGTGGTCATACCGCTGCGCCAGAGGGAACGGCGGGTCAGGCTCTCGCCGGGTTTGATCGGCTTCTCATCGGGTCCGCAGGATCCGGTGCAGGCATCCCAGACTGTCCGGCTGAGCGGAAGGTACTCGAACGGATACCTACGGCTCCTCAGGTACACCAACAGGTCAGAGTCCGGGCTCAGGCTGAGGGTACTCACGCTGCACGATCCGACCACGCTGAACTTCAGGCTCGAGAGTGACCCTCCCTCGGACATCGGCGTGAACGCCTTCAACCGCGGGGACCACGTGGTGATGGACGACGTCGGCGACACCACGGGAGTCCGGGTCATCGGTTTCACGCCGGTGCCCACAGCCATCTATCTCACGCGGAACAGGCAGAAGGCGATCGACTTCGCCGCTTCCGGTGAGCTCCCCGAGAGCACGGCCGGCATGTCGGGCGCCATCCTCATCCTCAGCCAGCACGACGTGGAGCTTCCGCCCGGAGGATCCTACGAGGTTAACGTGACGTCGCTCTATCATGGCTCCTCTCTCGAGTCGGCCCTCTCGGAGCTCAGATCCGGCGTCGCCGCCGCGGGCGAGGTCGCCTCAGCGAGCCGCGGTCCGACGTTCAGGAGCTCCAGCGCCCCGGTGAACTTCGCCTACGCCTGGGCGAGGGCCTCCCTCGACTCCATCGAACGCGAGCCCCGCTCACTCGACCGTATCAACGCGGGTTTCGGGCTGGCTCTCCTCCGACCGGACCTCTTTGAGACCGACTTCGGCGCGTCTAAGGCTTCGCAGCGAAGAGACGGGATGCTCCCCCACTCGGCGTCGGACCGCGGCGGCCCGATGGAGACTTCGCTCTTCGTGATCAACTCTTGCATCTACCTCGGCCTCAAGGGAGACAGAAAACTTTCGAGGAAGTGGTACCCAACTCTCAGGAAAGCGGGCAACGCACTCCGCAACGCCGCCTCCGATGGCCTCATCGCGACTCCGTCGGGTTCGCCGGATGGCTGGAGACGGCGCCTCGGCTCGGGATATCCGACCGGGCGCGTGACCGAGGTGAACTTGGTCGCCGCCAGGGCCCTCTCGGATCTGGCGTCGCTCTCGGGCGCGCTCAACAAGGCCGGCGACTCCGCCGGGTTCCGGGACGCGGGCGCGAAGATCCTCAAAACTGCGGACGAGCGTCTGAGGGATATCGAGACGGGGAGCCTCGCGGTCAACCTCGACCCGAAGGGGAGGCTCCACTCGGAGGCGACCGTCGACCAGGCCGTCGGCCTCTCGTACTCGGGGGTCGGCGCGAAGCTCGGACCCTCGACCGTCCACAGGCTCCAGGAGAAGGACTTCGAGACCGGCTACGGGCCCCGCACCGTCTCGCAGACGAACGCCCTGTATTACAATCCGTCCTACGGCGAAGGGCAGCTGGGCGGGTGCTGGACCCGAGGCTCGCTCGCGCTTGCAATACTCGCGTACGCCTCGGGCCTCCCCGCCGTCGGGAGCGCCCTGATCGAGAAGGTCTCGGCTCTCGTGCACTCGGATTGCGAGAAGATGGGGGGCGTGCCCGGGGAGTTCCCCTACTGGTTCGATCCCGAGAAGAGGCAGGTAGAGTCGGTCGGGTCGGACCCGGTGGCTTCGTCGAGGTTCGTGGAGGCGCTACTCACCGGGGAGGCAGGGCTGACCACCTCTCCCGAGGGACCCAGCTTCAAGGTCCCTGCAGGGTCCCGCCTCAGGTGGATCTCGCTCCGGGGGCTGAGGCCGGGCGTCGAGGGAGCCCTCTTCGCCGGCAGGTCCCTCTCCCGGACCCTCACGGTCTCTAGCTACGACAGGACCGACGATGATAGCTCGATCAAGCTCGGGCGGAGCGAGGCGCTCGAGGGACCCGCATCCCTCGAGTGCGTCCTCTTCTGGGATCCATCCTCGCTCGTTATTTGCGTCGGTAACACCTCAGGCTCTCCCTCGACGGGGGTCATCCAGGTCCCTACGAGAGGCAAGCCGCTCGCGACCGCGCTCTTCGTGGACGTGGAGGAGTTCAACCAGGAGACGTGGCTGTGGGAGAAACTCGACAGGAGGAGGCTCCTCGAGAAGCTGGAGTTCCGCGTCGACCTGGGGCCCAACTCCTGGAGGGTCTACAGGGTCGCCGAGATATCGAGGCCCCGGGACCGATAGCGCGCCTCGCGCAGCGGGGATAACATCATAAACCCGCCTCGGCCGTCGCACCGCACAAGTGGCCTCCTTGGGTCGTGCGAAGATCTCCCTGCGCAACGGCATAACCGTCGAGTACGCGGCCGCTTCCTACGCCCTCGACCCGAAGGGGCAGGCCAAGGCCGACTACACCTTCGTGTCCCACGCGCACCTCGATCACGTGCAGACCCCAGACCCGGGGAGCAAGGTCCTCGCGTCGAAGGAGACCCGGCTCCTGGCGAAGGCGAGGGGGTTCGACCTCGGAAAGACCACGGAGACGGCCGATGACGTCAATCTCCTTGACTCGGGGCACATCCTCGGGGCTCGCGCCATCTGCATCGGCGACGAAGTGCTCTACACCGGGGACGCGGCCGGCAGGGACCGGGCCTTCCTCGGCAGGTGCAGGACGAAGAAAGCCAGGGTGCTCATAACCGAATCGACCTTCGGCAGGAGCAACTACGTCTTTCCCCCTGTCTCCCAGATAGTGAAGGACGTGAACTCGACGATCGGGATGCTCTTCGACAAGGGACGGCCTGTCGTGCTGATGGGTTACGCGCTGGGCAAGTCGCAGATTCTCTCGCACCTGTTCGCGTCCTGGAGCCCATTCTACGTCCACGAGAAGGTGGCCGAGATCAACGATGTCTACGGACAGTGCGGGGTGAGCCTCCGGATGGGGAAGGTCGTCGGCGCCGACCTCGAGGGCCTCTCCCCGGGGCCGTGGGTCATGGTCGCGCCGATGATGAGCTCGCGTAGCAAGGTCGCGCAGCGGCTGAAGAAGGAGCACGACGCCGCGCTCGTGGCGTTCAGCGGGTGGGCCGCGGACCCGGGCTACGCCTACTCCATCGGGGCCGACTACGCCTTCGCGGTCAGCGACCACTGCGACTACAACGAGCTCCTCGGACTTGTGAAGGAGGTCTCGCCGGAGCAGGTCTACACGACGCACGGGTTCACGGCGGAATTCGCGCAGGATCTCAGGAAGCTCGGGTTCGACGCCAAGCCGCTCAGCGGCTATCAGGCTTTCCTGTCGGACTACTAGCGGACGGACTGCTATTCCTGGACCGCGGAGACAGCGACGTCCGAGTTCTCCGGCTTGAAGTTCTTCAGGAATGCGACGATCGCGACGAAGTTCGCGTTGTTGCTCGCGTTCTTGAGCGGGACCTTGATTTCCTGGTTTGCCAGGTTTATCGGAAAGGGCGTCTGAAAGCCCACCCTCGTGAACGCGACCGAAAAGAGGTGGAGCTTCCCGTCCAGGGCGTCGCGCACGACGTCGTCGGTCTCGGGGAACCTCCAGACCGAGAACGCAATCCCGTCTATCCAGTTCACGGTGGGGATGACGGACATCTGCTGGGCGAGGTTCTGCCGCATGACCTCCTCGAAGAAGGCCTTGTTGTCGTACTCCAGGACCTGGTGCAGGACTATCTCCTCGGTGGGCTCGTAGCTGATTTTGGGCATCTCCGCTTCCAGCGTACGGCCCGTTCACCCTTGTTAAATAAGGCTCGGTGCGGCGCGGCACACCGTCACGCAAGCGAAGCCCAAGATGGACCTCAGGCAGTTCGTCACCAAGGGAATCAAGTTTGGGTTCATCGGCGGCATCGGGACCGTCCTGAACCTGGGGATACTCTTCGGACTGACGGAGTACGCCCACCTCTACTACCTCTACTCCGAGCTCATCGCCATCATCCTGGTCTTCGGGTTCAACTACGTCGGGAACATACTGGTGGGGAACATCAAGATCGAGAGCGGGACGCGGGAGAACATCTCCTGGGCCCGCACGGTCTGGGACGCGGCGAGCCGACTAAGCTTTTTAAAATCGAGGTCGGGTGGACGGTGCGGGCCTTGAGTGGTTATAAAATCCAGCGATAATGATTCAGAGCAGAACAGTCCGACGCTCCCCTCTAACTACGACTGGAAGGTGCTGGAGCCTAGGGTCCGGCGGTTCAACTCGGAGGTGGACCTTCAGAACGCAGTCCGGGAGGCCCTGGGGAGGAACCCAGTCGTCGGCTATGTCGAGGGCCCGCCCACTCTCAACGGGGTCCCACACATAGGCCATATTCGCGGGAGGATAATGAAGGACCTGTGGTATCGGTTCAGCACCCTCTCCAAGAAGAACGTGGTCTTCAGGGCTGGGTGGGACTGCCAGGGGCTCCCGGTCGAGCTTCAGGCGGAGAAGGAGCTCGGCCTCTCGGGGAACAAGTGGGAGGACCTCAAGCAGATCGGCGAGGAGAAGATGGTCGAGGCGTGCAAGAGGCTGGTCACGAAGTACCTGGCCGCCTGGGTGGAGGCGGACGACCTCCTGGGGCTCCTCCTCGACCACGACAACGCGTACATGACCTACCGCGACTCGTACATCGAGAGGGAATGGATGTTCCTGGAGAGCGCCTGGAAGGACGGGATTCTGGGCGAGGGGTTCAAAGTGGTCCCCTACTGTCCCAGCTGCCAGACCTCGCTCAGCCACGCAGAGGCGGTCCTCGGCTACGAGACGCTGGAGGACCCGAGCCTCTACTACAAGGTCAGGACCTCCGACGGCGCTTTTCTGGTAATCTGGACGACGATGCCGTTCACGGTGGTGACGGACGAGATGGTCGGCGTGAAGCCGGAAGCCGACTACGCCTACGTCAGGGTCGGCGGCGAGGTCTGGATCCTCGGTGTCGAACGGATGGCCGCCCTCGCCAAGGAGCTCAAGCTCGAGTTCGGCGAGACCGTCAAGGTGGTCAAGGGGAAGGACCTCGAAGGGCTCCACTATGCCCACCCCCTCCTCGCGGAGATTCCCGGTCTGGAGAGGATCAGCAGGGAGGGGAAGATACACGTCGTCGTCTCCGAGGACTTCGTCGACACGGCCACCGGTACGGGCCTCGTCCACCTCGCGCCTGCCAACGGAGAGGAGGACTTCTTCGTCGCGACGAGGCGGAAAATGCCCGTCTTCGTGCCTATCGACGACAGGGTTTGCTTCACCGAAGACGCAGGCAGGTTCGCAGGGATGTTCGTCAGGGACTCCGACGCCCTCGTCACCAAGCTCCTCGGAGAGAAAGGGAACCTGGTCAGCGACGGCCGGCTCGAGCACGAGTACCCCACCTGCTGGAGGTCCGGGCACAGGCTGGTCTGGGTCGCGAGGAGGGAGTACTTCTACTGGATCGACCGGATAAAGGGCGACCTGGTCGCAGCCGCGGAGAAGGTCGAGTACTACTTCGACCAGCCGCGCAACCGTTTCCTGGAGTTCATCCGGCAGTCGCCGCCCTGGTGCATCTCGAGGGAGAGGGTCTGGGGTACCCCGCTCCCGATCTGGGTCTGCGCCGACTGCAAGGAGAAGGTTCCCGCCTTCTCGCGGGAGAGCATCGTCCGGCAGGCGGTGGCACTCCCCGACGGAGAGGGGTTCGAGCTCCACCGGCCGTGGATCGACAGGATCGTCCTGAGGTGCCCGAAGTGCGGGGGCGACGCCCACCGCGAGCCCTTCGTCCTCGATACCTGGCACAACAGCGGCTCGGCCCCCCTCGCGTCGTTCACAGACGAGGAGAGGCGAGAGCTGGTCCCCGTCGAGCATCTGACCGAGGGGATCGACCAGACCCGGGGATGGGCCTACACGCTGCTGGTGCTCAACGTCATCTACCTGAGGAAGCCGGAAGCCCCCTACCGTGCCTTCCTCTTCCAGGGGCACGTCCTGGACGAGAAGGGCCGGAAGATGTCCAAGAGCCTTGGTAACGTCGTCGACGCGCTCGGGCTGCTCAGGGAGGGCTCCGTGGACCTCCTCCGCTTCTACATCACCTGGAAGAGCTCTCCGGTGGACGCTGTGAGCCTCGACCTGAAGGAGATGGCCGGCCGCCCGTACCAGATCCTGAACACGCTCTACCACCTCCACGTATACCTGAAGCAGAACGGGGAGCAGGACGGATTCGACCCGGCCGTGCACGACATCGCCTGGGCCCAGCAGAAGGGCGTCCTGACCCTCATGGACCGGTGGCTCCTCGCCAGCGTCGACGAGGCCTCGGCCGAGATCAAGGCGTCCTACTCGGAAGGGCGCTACAACGACGCCTGCAAGCGGATCGAGACTGAGATAGTCGAGGTCCTCAGCCAGGGCTACGTCCGGATGGTCAGGAACGAGCTGTGGAGCGACTCGCCCGAGAGCCTCGACCGGCGCCTCGCGATTTACGCGGTGATAGCGTTCGCCCTGAAGACGCTCGACCTCCTGCTCCACCCCGTCTCGCCGTACATGACCGAGTACCTCTACCAGGAGACGTTCCTCGACGGGGCCTGGGCGCGCCCGCTGCTCGTACAAGACTTCCCGTTGGTCTCGATGCCGGCGACTGCGAAGGAGGACAAGGCGGTCGTCGACCTCGCCCTCGAGGTCGAGGGCGCTTGCAACTCGGCTCGGCAGAGGGCCAAGCTGAAGAGGAGGTGGCCCCTCCGGGAGATCCAGGTACTCGTGACCGAGTCCAAGCTCCCCCAGATGGAGAAGGCTAAGGACCTCGTCTCGCTGCTCTGCAACGTGAAGAAGGTCACGGTGGCGAGGAGCGTCTCCTCCCTTCCCATCTCGGTCACGCTGGCGCCGAACAGGTCGCAGATCGGAGCGCATTTCAAGGAGAAGACCCAGGCCGTCCTCAAGAGCTTCAGGGGGCTGGAGGGCGACGAGGCCTGGCTGGCCTTCCAGGCGGGCGAGCCCCTGCACGTCCAGACAGACTCCGGAGTGGTCGACGTCCCGATCTCGACGCTGATCTTCAGCTTCCAAGGGACGGGCGAGTGGGAGGCCGTCGCCAGGGACGGGATAATGATAGCCCTCGAGAAGGTCCGTGACGACGCGCTGATAGCCGAGGGGCTGCTCAGGGACATAGCCCGGAGGCTCCAGGCCCTCAGGAAAGCCAGGGGATACTCGCCCACGGCGATACTGGAGAAGGCCATGGTCGCGGGGCTGGACGAGGAGATGACCTCCCTGCTGAGACCTCTCGCCGGCGAGCTAAGCTTCTTGGTCCGGGTCAAAGGCGTCCGCATCCTCTCTGAGAAGAGCGAGGAGGGCGAGTGGGAGGAGGACGAGCTCGACGGCAGGCCGATCTACATCGACGTCTCCTGAGCCTAGTCCCCCGTGAAGAGGCGCCTGGCGAGCGAGTCCGGAAGGCCGGCCTCGACTATCTTCTTCGCCGACCTCTCGACGTCGTACTCAACGGCGCGGTGCTCGACCGCGATCTGCGCCTCGTTGACCTTGAGGAGCGCGTAGGACGCGCGTCTGTCGCCGGTCCGTGGCTGTCCGACAGAGCCCGGGTTGAAGACCGTCCCCTCCCGGTCCGCCCAGATGAACGGGACGTGGGTGTGCCCGAGCGCGATCACCTGCACGCCGAGCTTCTGCAGATAGTACCCGAAGAGGTCAGAGTGGGTGGCTGGATAGACATACTCGCCAAGGTTGTCCTCGGGGCTCCCGTGCGTCATGAAGACCCTCCGGCCTCCGAACGTGATCGTGCGGCTCAGGGGGAGCCCGGCCAGGAACTCCCTGCCCTCGTCGCTGATGTTCCTGGCGGTCCAGGCAACGGCCTGCATAGCGCGGGCGTTGAACTCGTTCGCCCTCCCGCTGAGGACGGCGGAGTCGTGGTTCCCGAGGACGCACTTCGCGCCCTTCTCCTTCAGGCGCGCGATCACCTCGTTGGGCGACGCGCCGTATCCCACCACATCGCCGAGGCAGTAGATCTCCATGTCCCCGATGTCTTCGAGGACCGCCTCCAGCGCCTCGAGGTTCGAATGGACGTCAGAGACGAAGGCCAGCTCCGCGGTCCAGGTCATCCCGGCCCGTCCGGGGGCCGACATTCCTTATATACCGAACACCGTTCTTCCGTCAAAGGCGGATATGGGAAGGAAGACGACCCTGATGGGGTTCTCGCTCTTCGGATTCGTGCTGGGGTTCCTGGCATGGCTCCTCCGCGCATCGGTCTCGAACCTGGTTTCAAGCATCGGCCTGAACCAGGACATAGCCGGCGCGATCCTCGCCGGGATTGCCGGCGGCTTCCTGATGCTTATCGCGGTGCTGGTCTGGAGCGCCGTGGACTAGTTCGTGGCCGCGAACCTGCGCTGTATTATCCGGTTTCTGGCCTCGGGGAACGGGGCATCGTGAAGCAGCTCGTTCCTTATCCCAGAGTCCTTGAGCAGCCCCGAGAGCGCGTAGTACCATGCGGAGGCCGGCGTCCCCTCCTGGTAGCTGGGCAGTTCGAGCCTGAATATCCTGGTCAGCGAGTCGTACTCGGCCGTGGACTCCTCTCCGAGCTCCTCCTGCATCAGGGCAAGCACCAACTTGACCGCGTTCTCGAAGCTCTCGTTCCTCAGTTTGGGCGCACCCCTCTCCTCCAGGATGTCGAGGAACTCGTGGCCGATGCTCTCCATCTGCGACTCGTCCCTCACCACCCTCGTGACCGCCTCGACGAATATCCGGCTTATGCCCTGTCCGTCTATGAGGAACGGGAGGTTGTCGGCGTTGGAGATCGAAGCGAGCGTCTTGGACCCGGTGGAGGCCTTCCAGAACTCCTCGAAGAGGTCCTCGCTGAACGCGCCCCTCAGCTCCGGGAGCATGAACTGGAACCCCCGACCGGTCTGGCTGTTGATGAGCAGAACCTCGCCGTTGTCGATCATGAACGCGCTCCTCCCCGACATGTGCTTGCCGTACCTGATCTTCAGCTTGGATGAGGCGAACGGGAACGTGGGAAGGACGGCCGGGACCGAGGCGACTACCCTCACCTCGACGTCCTGCCTGCAGACCGTCTCGATCTCCTCCGAGCACTCCTGGATCAGGTGGAGGCCCCAGCTGTCGACGGCGCACCTTATGCTGCCCTGGGCCTTCAGGATCGCCTCCTTGAGCTTCATCAGGGTGCTCTGGGACCCGAGCGAGAGGTACCTCTCCTCGACCGAGTCCTGGGGCATGATGTTCTTCTCCCTGAGCTTCTTGAGCGAGCCCATCGCCCTCTTCAGGGACCTAACGTTCCTCTCCCGGTCGACCAGGACTCCCTGGAAGACGTCGGGTGGGAGCGCCTCGAACCTCACCGGCTTCCCGTCGAGCTCCTTGACGACCTGTTTCTTGACGAGCTGGAGGGCTACCTGGTAGACCTTGGTCCTCGGGACCATCGAGACGTACTGGAGCTGGTTGACCGTGCTGGGACCGCCCGAGAGCAACGCCACGTAGACCTTCGATTCGTACTCCGTCAGGCCGAACCCCTGGAGACCAGAGGAGATTTCACTGACTTCGTTAGCGGACAGCAACCGAGACACACTCCAAGACCATTGTCACCGAGACCTCTCACTTCGTGGTAACAGGTTTCGATAAGGAGTCTTGTCAGCGGGAGTCAACAAAGACGTCAAGAATAGCTAGAACGGCCGCCCGTCCCCTCCCCCCGTCGCAGGGCGGGACGGCGGAGGCTGGGAGGTGTCACCGAGCACCCTGTCACCGCGGAGACATTGGCTCAGGTCACGCCGCCGATTTATCCTCGCCTCAACCAACCCGAGGCAACATGAGCACTTTCAGCAGCAAGTGGGAGAAGTCAAACAACACCGGATTCACGACGAGAATGCGTGAGTCCGTCAAGAATCCAGGTCCTCTGAAGCCAAGGTTGGACCTAGCAATACGCCAAATCCAGGTGCAGGTCGCAAAGCTCGACGCGACCACAGCGAAACTGAGAGAGAGGGACGCTTCGATCTTCAACAAGGTCGTTTCATCCATCCAGAAGCATGACTCACAGCATGCTTCAGTCTACGCGAATGAGCTCGCGGAGGTAAGGAAGATGAACAGGATGGTCACACAGGCCAAACTGGCTCTCGAACAGATAACGCTCCGCCTCAACACCATCACAGAACTCGGCGACATAGTCGTCACCCTCACTCCTGCAATGTCCGTGATCCGCAGCGTGCGGCAGGGACTCGTCAGCGTACTCCCGGAGGCCGAAGGAGAGATCGGGGAGATATCAGGCCTACTCAGCAGCATCCTGGTGGATGCCGGCACTGTGGGCGGATACAACCTGAACTTCGAGGCTGCCAATGAGGACGCAGAGAAGGTCCTTGCAGAGGCTGCAGCAGTGGCAGAGCAGAGAATGAAGGAGAAGTTCCCGGAGATCCCCTCCGGACTCCCCTCTGTGGAAGGTTCCGCAGAGACATCCTAGGGAAACCGAGAGTGGGGTACGTGCCCGCGGGGCTGAGAAACTTGCCGCGCGGGCGAAACACCCACTCTACTCCTCTTTTTCTTCAATACCCTGAAAGGGTGCCCACAGTTTGACCTCCGGTCGTCTTCTCTTCCAGCCGAGATTTGTCGCACGTTTAGTTTTTTGTTTCCGATTGTTGACCAAGATGGTGATTACTCAGTCCGTCTCCGGTACCCTCAAGAGTGGTTAGTGGGATCTATTTTGGGGAAGATTAGCTCCGTGTTCTCGCTCCGCACGACGAAGGACGGGGATTACAAGAACAAGATCGTGGTCGCGCTCAAGGAGATCGAGATACAGCGGCGCGAGCTCGAGGGCCTGAAGGTCCGCCTCGCCGAGAGGCGACAGAAGCTCTTCGACTCTACCGTCAGGTCGCTCCAGGAGAAGAACAAGTCCAAGGCGAACGTCTACGCCAACGAGCACGCCGAGGTCAGGAAGACGATCAGGATAGTCGAGGCGAGCGAGCTGGCGCTGACCCAGGTCTCCCTCCGGCTCCAGTCGATCATGGAGGTCGGCGACGCGATGGTTCACGTGACAGCGGCCTTCAAGTCGCTGAAGACGGTCTCGAAGACCATGGAGGACTTCGTGCCCGCGCTCGACGCCACCTCGACGAGCATCAACAACACCCTGACCGAGACCATGGCCCAGATGGGCCAGATCTCTCCCGGGATAAACGTGGACGTCCACACCGAGAACGCCGAGGAGCTTGTGGACCAGGCCAGGCGGTTCGCGGAGGAGCAGGCGGAGAAGCTCAAGATGAGCCTGCACGTCATGCCGAGCAGGTACGAGGAGGAGATCCACCGGACGGACGACCACATCCCCATACTCGCGACGGGCGACGACAGTGACGATGAACAGGTCATCCTCGGCACCCTATTCGGCCCTAGCTCCGACCCCAAGACGGAGGGAGAGGTCCTGAGGTATGCGACCTCGCACAACGGAGTGATCGACGTCTCCGAGACCTCCTCTGACCTTGGGATACCCCAGGACGAGGTCGAGCATTCGATGATACGGCTGGTCGCCGCGGGCAAGGTCAAGTCACAAAGAAGGAGTGAATCATAGCGATGAGCGTAGTAGCCGCCAGAGAGCTTGAAGAAGATGCAAGGAAGTACGCGGGCGAGGCCATCCGCCTCGACTCGCAGGGTGCCCACGGGATGGCCATCCAGAACTACCAGAGGGCGATCTCGACCCTGATCAAGCTCGTCCACCTCTACCCGGATTACAAGCTCAACAGGCACTACATGGAACGTGCAGGGCTCTACCAGGAGCGGGTCAAGGCCATCCAGCAGGCTCACGGTTTGATTCCACGAGACATACAGCCAGAAGAATCGGCCTTCCCACCGATGACCGTGCCGACGGGAAGCCCCGCCGAGACAGTGAACGGCCACGCGCCGGAGGGAGGGAACGGGGCGGCGAAGGGGCCCCAGATGGTCCAGCAGCTAAAGTCGTCGTTCAGTGAACTGGTTGTAAAGGAGAAGCCGAACGTCCGCTGGGACGACGTGATCGGGCTCGACGACGCGAAGCGCGCGATCAGGGAGTCCATCGTCTTCCCGTTCGAGCGTCCCGACCTCTTCCCGCTCGGGTGGCCCCGCGGGATGCTCCTCTACGGTCCCCCCGGGTGCGGAAAGACCATCCTCGCGGCGGCGACCGCGGCGGAGATCAACGGGTACTTCATCTCCATCGACGCCGCATCGATCATGTCCAAGTGGCTCGGGGAGGCTGAGAAGAACGTAGCCAAGCTCTTCACCGAGGCGAGGAAGCTCCTCGAGAAGGGGGACCCGGTCATCATATTCATCGACGAGCTCGACTCGATGCTCGGCTCCCGGAACAACGAGGTCGGAGGCGAGATCAGGGTCAGGAACCAGTTCCTCAAGGAGATGGACGGGATCCAGGACAAGGGCAAGCACACCCACCTGTACACGATCGGCGCGACGAACAAGCCGTGGGCCCTGGACTGGCCGTTCCTCCGGCGCTTCGAGAAGCGCATCTACGTCCCTCTCCCCAACTTCGAGGGGAGGATATCGATGTTCAAGAACTACACCGCCCCGATAAACGTCGACCAGACGATAAGTCTGGAAGACCTCTCCCGGATCTCCGAGGGGTACTCAGGCTCGGACATAAGAGACATCTGCCAGGGCGGGCAGCTGAGGGTCGTGCGAGAGCTCTTCGAGAGCGGCAAGGCCGTCGACAAGACCGTGCAGCCCAGACCCATAGTGATGACGGACTTCAAGGAGATAATGAAGTCGCGCCGCCCAAGCGTCTCACCGGACATGCTGCGCGCCTACACCAACTGGACCGAACAGTACAAGGCCCTCTGAGCGGTCCAGACGAGGACGGAGGAGCGCGGAGAGTAGCTCTCCCAGCAGGAAAACGCGGCTGCAAACTAGGATTTCTTCAATCTTCATTAAGCTCCGGCCGAGGACGGGAGGTGCGTTGGAAGACCTTCTCTCCATCTCGGAGATCCGGAGCAGGATCGGGCAGAAGATCCGGGTCGCAGGCTGGGTCCATGATGTCCGGCTGCTCGGCGGGATTAACTTCGTTCTCCTGCGAAACAGGGAGGGCATCATTCAGCTCACCACGCCTAAGAAGAGCGTCACGCAGGAGATCCTGGACGCCGTCTCCTCGCTCCATCCCGAGGACGTGATAATCTGCACCGGCCTAGTCAAGGACTCCAAGATAGCGAGGAACGGGTTCGAGATAATCCCTGACTCGATAACGGTCCTCAGCGCGTCGGCAACACCGCTCCCACTCGATCCCCGTGGTATAACGGACGCCAATCTCGACACGAGGTTCGAGTGGCGGACGCTGGACCTGAGGAGACCGGAGACGACCGCCCTCTTCAAGGTGGAGGCCGCCCTGATCTACGGGATGGAGTCCTATCTCCGCCAGGAAGGCTTCATCCAGGTCTTCACCCCCAGCATCCTGGGGGGAATCTCGGAGGGTGGCTCCGAGGTATTCAAGATAGACTTCTACGGCAAGCCCGCGTTCCTCCGCCAGGACCCACAGCTCCACAGGCAGCTCGCCATGGCCGGAGGGCTGGGCAGGGTCTACGACCTCGGCGCGAACTGGCGCGCCGAGCTTTCGCACACGCCGCGGCACATGAGCGAGCACAGGACGATCGCTCCCGAGATGTCGTTCGTGACCGACGAGCGGGACACCATGCGCGTCGAGGAGGGGATGATCGTCTCCGCGATACGCTCTGTCCTGGGCTCGTGTACGACCGAGCTAGAGCTCCTCAAGGTCTCGCTGGAGGAGCCCAAGACGCCCTTCCCCGAGCTCGCGTTCCCGGAGATCTATCCCCTGCTCGAAGGCCTGGGGCACAAGCTCCCAGAGGACTCGGACCTGGACCGGGAGTCGGAGAAGCTCCTGAGCGAGCACGTAAAGAACGAGTTCGGCTCAGACTTCTTCTTCGTCAACCGGTTCCCTTCGAAGGTCAAGCCGTTCTACGTCATGCACGTGGACGAGAACCCGAGATACGCGCGCTCGGTCGACATGCTCTACAAGGGGCTCGAGCTATCGTCGGGAGGGCAGCGGGAGCACCGCCACGACAGGATCCTGGAACAGATCCGCGAGAAGGGGATGAACGAGGAGGAGCTAAAGTGGTTCACGGAGCCTTTCAGGTTCGGCGTCCCGCCCCACGGAGGGTTCTCGCTCGGGATCGAGAGGTTCACCGCCCAGATGCTCAACATCGCGAGCGCAAAGGAGGCCGCGCTCTTCCCGCGAGATCCAGAAAGGCTGCAACCCTAGGTACGCTGACGCCGTTCTCGTGTTCCTCAGAGGCGCACTGTCGCTTCGCGCTCGAACTCGACCATGAGCTCGATGCCCTTCACCTGTTTCACGATTTTCTTGAGGAGCTCGATCTCGCCCGAGAGGCGCTCGACCCTGCGTCCGGGGATGATGGCCTTCGTGAGCTTGCTGCCGTCGGGGAGCCAGACCGTGTTGACCGTAAGAAGCCTTATGGGGTAGAACAGGTCCTCCAGGAACCTCCTCTCGGAGTTCGAAGCCGCTATCACCCAGACCCGACCCTTGAGCTGTTCTTCCAGCTTCTGCTTTATCTCGGGTTTCGACCTCACGATGGCGGCGTCCGACTGCTCGACTTCTAGGACATAGCTTCCGTCTACGTGGAAACTCCTAAGGAGCGTCATCTTGTTCACGTCCTGGATCTTCTCCGCCAGCTTCACGAGCGCGCGGGAGACCTGTATGTCCGCCTCGGTTATCTGTCCCGCCGTGAGCTTGGCCTGACATTTACCACAAAGGATGCCTGTCTTTGCGTCGAACGCGCAAATGGGGATTCTAAGTGGCAAGAGAACGATAAAGCTAGCTATTGCTTCCAATATAAAAATATCGGCCGCGAAAACACTCACACAGTCCCTCCACCCCGACGGCCCCGTCGGACTACTTCGAGAGATGGATTTCCATCGAGCTGACGTCGCTTGTCGTGCCCGAGTCGATGCTCTTCACGAGCTCAGTCCCTAGTTCGATGCTCTTCACCGTGACGTCGGGGACGAACTTCTTGGTCAGAATCTGAGCGGCGTCGACGGCCTTCGAGATTGCCCTCCCGCGCGCCTTGAGGGTTATGTCGACCGCGCCGTTCTGGAAGAGGGTGAGGCACGCCATTACGTAGCTCATCGTCGGTTTCTTGCCGACGAAGACGGTGCTGTCGCTTCCATGTTCGCCCATGATATTCTTCGAGGCGCGCAACGCCGATTGTTATTTATCCTTAATGGAGCGGGCTTCTGTTTATTCCTTGGGTGGTGAGTTCGCCTGTAAACCCCTCGGGCGGCGATCATCGCCCGATGGTCAACAACCTCGGGCATAACCCGAAGACTTGACAGAACCTGGAGCGGGAGTCCACTAGTTCCCCGGGTCCGTTCCGCTAAGTTTATGCAACATCCGCGCTTCGACCGGGCGTGCGTCTCTTCGAGTACCAGGGGAAGGACCTCTTCAGGAAGTACGGTATCCCCATCCCCGAATCTGTGGTAGTCCGGACCGATGCCGAGCTCGACTCGGCCCTTCAGAAGGTCGGGCTCCCGGCGGTTGTCAAGGCCCAGGTCCTGGCGGGGGGCAGGGGAAAGGCCGGAGGCGTCGCCGTCGTGAAGAGCAGGGACGAGGCCAGGAAGGCGGCCTCGAGGATTAGGCAGCTCCGGATTGGCGGCGAGAGGCCGAGCTCTCTCCTGGTCGAGAGGGCCACCCCGATTCGTGAGGAGATGTACCTCTCGATAACGCTCGACAGGGGGACGCGGAGCTTCGTGATCATCGGTGCGAGGGTCGGCGGGGTAGATGTCGAGTCGATGCAGGGGAAGATAATGGAGCCCGTGCCCGTCGACGGGCTCAAGGAATGGGCCGCCAAGTCGGTGGCGTTCCGGATGAACCTCTGGGGCCAGGACGAAGCCCAGTTCGTCCGGATACTCATGGACCTCGAGAGGCTCTGCAGGGAGGAGGAGTGCGAGCTGGCGGAGATCAACCCCCTGGCGATATCCGGAGACGGGACGATGGTGGCCCTCGACTCGAAGATAGTCATCGACGACAACGCCCTCTTCAGGCACCATGAGTTCTCCCAGCTCCCTCCGGAAGACCCGCTAGAAGGCGAGGCCTCCAAGGATGGGTTCTCGTTCGTCAGGCTGGACGGCGACCTCGCGGTCGTGGGGAACGGAGCCGGGCTCGTACTCTCGACCCTGGACCTGGTGGCAGACGCGGGAGGCGTGCCGGCGTGCTTCCTCGACCTCGGAGGGGGGTCCCAGCAGGAAAGGGTGGAGGCGGCGCTGAGGCTCGTGAAAAAGCTCCCCAACACGAAGAGGGTGCTCGTGAACATATTCGGCGGGATAACCCGGACGACCGACGTCGCCGCGGGGCTCAAGAAAGTCGTCGGCGAGGGCGGGATGCAGCCGATCTACGCTAGGATAAGCGGCGCGGAGGAGGCGCAGGCTAGGAGCCTGCTCGCAGGCACTCCGGTGAAGCTATACCCGACGGCGGCCGAGGCGGTCAAGGCCGCGGTGAGCAAGGCATGATGCTGCCAGAGAGGGGGGCGCCGATAATCGTCCAGGGGATCACGGGGCACTACGGCAGCCTCCATGCAGGCCTGATGCTCCAGTACGGCACGAACGTCGCCGCCGGGGTCACCCCCGGGAAGGCCGGAGAGCGGATAATGGGCGTCAGGGTCTACGACAAGGTCGCCGACGCGGTCGCCAAGACCGGAGCGACGAGCTCGATCATCTTCGTGCCAGCGCCGTCGTTCTACGCTGCGGCCGAGGAGGCGTTGCGGGCCGGGATCAAGTTAGTTGTAGCCATAACCGAGCACGTCCCGATTAGGGACGAACTGAAGCTCGTCGAGCTCGCGAAGACCATGGGGGCCACAGTGATCGGTCCGAACACGCCCGGCCTCATCATCCCTTCGAGGCTGCTGAAGCTCGGGATCGTGCCCGCGACTTCATTCAGGCCGGGGAACGTCGCGCTCTTCTCGAGGAGCGGGACCCTCATGTACGAGATCGCGAACCTCCTCTCGACCAACGGGTTCGGGCAGGCGGTCGCGCTCGGCATCGGGGGCGACCCGATAAACGGGTCAACGCTGACGGACTGCTTCGACTGGGTTCGGAACCGGGAAGAGGTCAAGGCCGTCGTCGCCGTCGGCGAGATTGGAGGGGACGCGGAGGAGAGGCTAGCGAAGTACATCATCGACACCAAGTTCGCCAAACCCGTCTTCGCCTATGTGGCGGGGAGGGCAGCCCCGAAGGAGAAGAAGATGGGGCACGCCGGCGCGATAATCTACGGGAACCTCGGGACCGCAGAGTCGAAGATCGCCGCCCTGCAGGGTGCCGGGGTGAAGGTCGCCATGACCCCGGCGGGGATCCCTGAGCTACTCGCCTCGAGCCTGAAGAAGTAGAGACGGCAGCCTCCTTGCTGGGTCGGATCAGAC
>Ga0182014_10000436_pt1 | contig 54976 bp, 39 predicted proteins | sample 612S2DmetaG_FD_120489 | JGI IMG/M metagenome (GOLD analysis project Ga0182014, IMG submission 120489) | Permafrost microbial communities from Stordalen Mire, Sweden - 612S2D metaG | ecosystem: Environmental > Terrestrial > Soil > Wetlands > Permafrost | place: Sweden: Stordalen | collected... | reverse complement strand
GTGTCGGAGGGGGGACTTGAACCCCCACGTCCTTTCGGACACTAGCCCCTCAAGCTAGCGCGTCTGCCTATTCCGCCACTCCGACGAAGTGGCTCCGATGTGGCCATCGGGGCGAAGGGCATGGTAGCGCGCCCACGGGGGTGTCCCGTGCCGGTCAGGACCGCGTGGTGGCCGGAGCCGGCTTCAGCCGGGTCCAGAGGGCGACGTTCCAGAGGATGCCGTCCACCGACGGGTTGTAGGCGGCGTTGGCCACCTGCACCCCGTTGGCGGCCAGGCCGGGTTCGCCGAAGAGCGGCAGCGCCACCATCTGGTCCCACAGCTGGTCGTCGATCTGGGTGTAGACGGCCGATCCGGTCACCGGGTTGAGCTCCTGAGCGGCCTGGAAGAACAGCTGGTCGACCTGGGGGTCGTCGAACCGGCTCCAGTTCTGCTGATCGTCGACACCCGCCTTCCCCTGCCCGTCCGAGTACCACCCGGCGGTGGCCGACTGGTACGGCCCCGAGGTGCGGGTCACCAGGGCCATGTCGTAGGAGTCGGTGGCCGCTGCGGCCGCCAGGCCCGCCCGACCCTGGACAGGTTCGGCAACGACGGTGATCCCGACCTCCTTCAGCTGGGCCTCGATACCCGTCGCCACCTCGGTGATCCACGGGTCACCCTGCTCCACTGCCATCCGCACCACGAGGGGCTTGCCGGCGGCGTCCACGTAGTCGGCTCCGGCCGCCCGCGTATAGCCGAGCGAGTGGAGCAACGTGTCGGTGGCGACGACGTCGGGCGTCGAGTACTCCCCCGCTGCCGTGGACGGGGCGTAGGAGGTCTGCCACGCCACGGCCAGGTGGTCCTGGTTGACGGTCAGGGCGGGGTCGATGGTTCCGAACAGCCGGGTCAACAGTGCCGACCGGTCGATCGCGTGGGCGATGGCCTGACGGGCGGCCACATGGGATCCCACGGTCGACTTCACATCGAACTCGAGCGACAGGAAATCGAGCGACGGGTGCACCGAGCTCTGTGCGTTCGGCAGCGAGCTGACCGAGTCCAGGGCCGACAGGGTGAACTGCCCCGGCTCGGACACGGCAGCGTTCGTGGACGCGAGGGGGCCGATCCAACTGTCGTCCGTCTGCCCGGCGGCCACTACGACGGACGACAGCACCGACGGGGTCCCCCACCACGACGGGTTGCGGACCAGCACCGCGGTGCCCGACGCGTTCACGCTCTTGAGCAGCAGCGGCCCGGCGGACAGGTCCACCGCCGGGTCGAAGGAGTCGAACCCGGTGTTCCACCCGACCCTGCGGGCGATGTGGGCCGGGACCATGTGGTCGAACAGGACCCGCCAGTCGGCGAAGGGCCTGGTGAAGACGACGGTCACCGTGCGACCACCGTTGCTTCCGTTGACGGACGCCACATCGCGGTAGCCGAGGGTCGACGCCACCTGGTCGGGCTGGCCGTCGACGTCGGTCCCGTTGCCCTTCTGCGCCTGCCATGCGTACACGAAGTCGTCGGCCGTGACCGGCACCCCGTCCGACCACACGGCCTTCGGGTTGATGACGTACTGGATGGTGAGGGGTGACGTCGAGGTGGCCTCCACGCTCTCCAGGAGGTCGGTGTTGACCTGGGGCACCAGCTTCGGGTTGATCGTGTAGGCGCTGGGCAGCACGGCGTCGAGCAGGCTGGGGGTCGTGGACGAGGCGCCGGCCGGCGTGTTCGGGTTGTAGCCGGACCATGGGCCGGGTAGGTGCACGATCGACGTCCCGCCGGTGGTGGCGACAGGCGGCGGAATGACCGGCTGGTCGACCTGGCTGATCTGCCTGCTGCTCAGATGGTCGACGATGGCGACGGCGGCGATGATCAAGATGATCACCAGCGGCAACGTCCACCGGGCGCGCCGCTCACGCCACAGCGATGACATCCGGGACCGGGGCTCGGCGGGCCCGGCACCCGGCTCGCTCACTGCAGGCGCAGGAGGAGGATGATGTTGGTGAAGGCGAAGATCACGGCGACGGTGACGGTGATCCGGTCCAGGTTCTTCTCCACCACGGTCGACCCGGCGGCCGCCGAGCCCACCGAACCACCGAACATGTCGGACAGCCCGCCGCCCTTGCCGGAGTGCATGAGGATGAGGAAGATGAGCGCGAGGCAGCAGAGAATCTGGAGCACGACGATGACTGCGGTCAGCACGGAAAGCCTCTCCTCGGGGTAGGGACCATCGCAGACGCTACCAAACTCAGCGGCCGGCCCGGGCGGCGGCCCGGACGATCTCCACGAACTCGGCGGCGTCGAGGCTCGCACCACCGACCAGCAGCCCGTCCACGTCGGGACAGGCCATGAGCTCCTCGGTGTTGGCCGCCTTGACCGACCCACCGTACTGGATCCGGACCTGGGTGGCCTCCTCCTCCCCCACCTGTGACGCCACCACCCCTCGGATCCACGCGCAGGCGTCCTGGGCGTCTTCGGGCGTGGCCGCCTGGCCCGTCCCGATGGCCCAGACGGGCTCGTAAGCGAGCACCAGGCCGGGCACGGCCTCGGCGGGCACAGCAGCCAGTACCGCCCCCACCTGCGACGACAGGCGCTCCTGGGTGAGGCCGATGTCCCGCTCGTCGATCGTCTCGCCCACGCAGCACACCGGGGTCATGCCGTTGCGGAGCACCGCCTTGAGCTTGGATGCCACGACGGCATCCGTCTCGGCGAACAGCGCCCGCCGCTCGGAGTGGCCCACGATGACGTACTCGACGTGCAGTTTGGCCAGCATCACGGGACTGACCTCACCCGTGAAGGCTCCGGCGTCCTCGATCGCGCAGTTCTGTGCCCCGAGTGCCACGGGGATCCCCTCGCCCTCGAGCACCGACTGCACGGAGCGGAGGTCGGTGAACGGTGGGTGGACGGAGACGTCGACCGGGCCAACGTCCGCTGGCTGCAGTCGCAGGCCGAGGTCCCGCGAGGCGTGGATCGCCTCGAGGTGGTCGAGGTGCATCTTCCAATTGCCGCTGACGAGCGGCCGACGCCCCGGAGTGGCGGCGCTCACGGAGTGGTGTGCCCGGGGGCGTTCGGTGCCCCCCGCAGGGCCGCGAGACCCGGCAGGTCACCGAACTCCAGCAGCTCGAGCGATGCGCCGCCCCCGGTGGAGATGAAGCTGATCCGGTCGGCCAGTCCGAGTTCGTCGACCGCGGCGGCGCTGTCGCCGCCGCCGACCACCGTGTACCCGGGGCAGGCAGCCACGGCGGCGGCCACACCGGCCGTCCCGGCGCAGAATCGCTGGTCCTCGAAGACACCCATGGGGCCGTTCCACAGCACGGTGCCGGCCCCGGCGATGGCCTCGGCGTAGGCGGCCACCGTGTCGGGCCCGATGTCGAGCCCCTGCCACCCGTCGGGGATGTCGGCTCCCACCGTGCGGACTTCGCCGCTCCCGCAGTCGCACCCGAAGGCGGCACCGGGCTCGAGGGCCACGATGTCGGTGGGCAGGTGGATCGGGGTGCCGGATGCCAGCAGCTCCGCGCAGTCGTCGATGCGGTCGCGGTCGACCAGCGAGCCGCCGATGTCGTGACCCTGCGCGGCAAGGAACGTGAAGGCCATCCCACCACCGACCACCAGGGCGTCCACGTGGCGCAGCAGTGCCTTCAGGACGCCCAGCTTGTCCGCCACCTTGGCCCCGCCGACCACGGCCACGAAGGGCTGGTCGGGCTGGCCGAGGAGCTTGCCCAGTGCCTCGATCTCTTTCTGGAGAAGCAGTCCCGCAGCACTCGGGAGGAATGCCGGCGGACCGACCACCGAGGCGTGCCGACGGTGGGAGACGCCGAAGGCGTCGTTGACGTACGCGTCGTGGGAGTTGACGAGCTTCTCCACGAACGCGGGGTCGTTGGCAGTCTCGCCCGGGTCGAAGCGCAGGTTCTCCAGCAGCTCCACCTGGGGTGCGAGGCGGGCCAGCTCCTCGCGCACCGGGCCGAGCTCCCACCGCGTGTCCGGGGCGCCCTTCGGCCGCCCGAGGTGGGTGCAGGCCGTCACCCGGGCGCCACGGGCACCGAGGTACTCGATGGTGGGGAGGGCGGCCCGGATCCGGAAGTCGTCCGTGACCACGGCCGGAGCGTCTTCGCACGGGCGGAGGGGGACGTTGAAGTCGACGCGGACCAGCACGCTGGCACCGTCGAGGTCGGGCAGGTCCTCCAACAGCGGCAGGCCCTGCAGCAGCGGGTTCTTGCCGGAATCGCTCATGTCACCGTCTCCCCTCGATGCGCATTCACTCGTCCCCGGCCGGCCTCAGGCCCCGGCGCCTACGACCAGCGACAGGTCGACCAACCGGTTGGCGTAGCCCCACTCGTTGTCGTACCAGCCGTTCGCCTTGACGAGGGTGACCCCCGAGGCCGAAGGCATCACCATGGTCAGACCGGCGTCGAAGGTGCACGAGGCGGGACTGCCCACGATGTCGCTCGAGACGATCGGGTCCTCGGTGTAGACGAGGACCTTGGCGAGCGGTCCCGACGAGGCAGCGGCCCGGAAGGCGTCGTTCACCTGCTCGACGGTCACCTCGCCGGGGATCACCGCGGTGAAGTCCGTGATCGAGCCGTCGGGCACGGGGACCCGGAGGGCGGCGCCGTCCAGCCGCCCCTTCATCGACTCGAGGACCAGGCTGGTGGCCCGGGCCGCTCCGGAGGACGCCGGCACGATGTTGACAGCTGCGGCGCGAGCCCGCCGCAGGTCCTCGTGCGGCAGGTCGAGCAGGTTCTGGTCGTTGGTGTAGGCGTGCACCGTGGTCATGAGCCCCGATTCCACCCCGAAGGCGTCGTCGAGGACCTTCACCATGGGCACGAGGCAGTTGGTGGTGCAGGAGGCGTTCGACACCACGAAGTCCTTGGCCGGGTCGAACTGGTCGTCGTTGACGCCCACGACGAAGGTGGCGTCCACACCGGTGCCCGGGGCCGAGATGATGACCCGCTTCGCTCCGGCGTCGAGGTGTGTGCCGGCTGAGTCCTTCGACGTGAACCGGCCGGTCGACTCGATCACCACGTCGACGCCCAGATCGGACCACGGCAGTGCCTTCGGGTCGCGCTCAGCCAGGACCACGATGGACTTGCCGTCGAGGGTGAACTTCGAGTTGCCCACGGTCACGTCAGCGCCGAGTCTCCCGTGGGTGGAGTCGTACTTGAGGAGGTGCGCCAGGGTCTCTGGCGACGTGAGGTCGTTGATGGCAACTACTTCGACGTCCGCCCCGAGGAGGCGGGCCGCCCGCAGGTAGTGCCGTCCGATGCGTCCGAAGCCGTTGATGCCGATCCGTACGGTCATGTCGCTGGTGCCTCACCCTTCATCCCATGGTCTCTTCGGGACGACCACCCGGTGTCGTCCCGTCGCCCCTCGGACGGCCGGGGCACAGCCACGCTACGGCATCCGGAGGGTCCGGGGCCTCATCCGAGCAGATCGGCCAGGGTCTGCGCCAGTCTGGCCGGGTCGTGGGCGAGCCCGTTGGCCTTGGCCAGGGGCACGTCGACCACCGGCACCGGGGTGGCCCCGACTGCGATCCCGGAGGAGTCGCAGACCACCCGGTCCACCTCGACGCCGTGGGCCAGGAGTGCGGACACGTGCCGGGCGACGTCGTAGCCAGCCGTCTCGGTGTCCTGGGGACGCAGGTTGCAGAGGTAGACACGCTGGGCCGACGAGGTGTTGACCGCCTCGAGGATCTGGGGCACGGCCACGGCGGCCAGGACGCTGGTGAACAGCGAGCCGGGGCCGAGGACGATCTGGTCGGCCTCGACCAGGGCGGCGACGGCCGCCTCGGGCGCCGGCGGGTCGGCCGGCACCAGCGACACACGCAGGATGTGGTCGGTCCCGTTGACCGCCACCTGCCCCGTCACCTCGCCGCAAGCGGCATCGGCCTTCAGCACCACGGGCTCCGTGGAGGACGGCAGGACCCGGCCCCGCACGCCCAGCAGCCGGCAGGCCTCGTCAAGTGCGGACACCGGGTCACCCGAGGCGTCCATGAGGCCGGCCAGCACGAGGTTGCCGAGGGCGTGGCCGGCCAACTCCTCCTGGTCGAACCGGTAGTCGAAGGCGGTGGCGAGGGGGCTGCCCGGCTCGGCCAGGGCGATCAGGCACTTGCGGAGATCGCCAGGCGGGATGATGTGCAGCAGTTCGCGGAGTCGCCCCGAGGAGCCGCCGTCGTCGGCGACCGACACGATGGCCGTCACCCGGTCGGTGTAGGTCCGCACGGCCCGCAGCGTGGCCGCCAGCCCGTGTCCACCCCCGATGGCGACGACCCGGGGGCCCGCCCCCCCGTCGACTCCGGGGTCCCGGGTCACCGGGCTCACCGGTCCACGTCGCGGTGGAACACGGTGGTGGGCAGCTGGTGGGCATCGAGGCGACGGGAGAGCTCCTCGGCCAGCACCACCGACCGGTGCCGTCCTCCGGTGCAGCCCATGGCCACCGTCAGGTACGACTTCCCCTCCTTCATGTAGGCGGGGATGAGCATCGTCAGGAGGTCCTCGAGCTTGTCGAGGAAGGCGAGCGTCTCGGGGCGGTCGAGGACGTACTCGCGGACCTCGGGTTCCAGTCCACTGTGGGCCCGGAGGTTCTCGTCCCAGTAGGGGTTCGGGAGGAAGCGGCAGTCGAACATCAGGTCGACGTCGAGCGGGACGCCGTGCTTGAAGCCGAAGGAGACGACCGACGTCTGCATGCTGCTGCCCTGCTCCTCGGAGCCGAACACCTCGATCAGGCGGGACCGCAGCTGGTTGGTGTTGAGCTCGCCGGTGTCGATCACCAGGTCGGCCCGGTCCCGGATGGGCAGGAGCAGCGCCCGCTCGTCGGAGATGGAGTCGACGACCCCCCGGGCGGCCTGGGGGTGCCGCCGTCGGGTGCCCTCGAACCGCCTGATCAGGACGTCCTCGGCGGCGTCGAGGAACACGATCCGGACACGATTGCGGGCGGCGATCAGGGAGTCGACCGCCGGCAGGACATCGTCGAGGTCCCCGCCGCCGCGACCGACGACGAAGGCCACCCGCTCCATCTCGGACCCGGTCCCGTCGACCAGTTCCGACACCTTGGCGATCAGGGCCGACGGCATGTTGTCGATCACGAACCAGCCGAGGTCCTCGAGGGTCGCGGCGGCCGTGGACCGCCCCGCCCCGGACATGCCGGTCACCACCAGGTACTCGCTCATCGTTCCACTCTCACCCGTCGGTCATCGGTCCGGCGACAACGGCGTGTGCAGGCGCTCGAACACTGCGGCACCCACCTCGGCCGGTAACCACGATAGGCCCACCAGCTCGTCATGGGTGGCCTTGCGCAGCTCGCCCAGGCCGCCGAACTGGTCGACGAGGCGGGACCGCCGCTTCGGGCCGAGCCCCGTGACGCCGTCCAGGGCCCCCACCGTCATCCGCTTGCCGCGCAGGGTCCGGTGGTACGAGATGGCGAAGCGGTGGGCCTCGTCACGCAGCCGTTGCAGCAGGTAGAGGGCCTCGGACGTGCGGGGCAGGCGGACCGGCACCGAGGAGCCGGGGAGGTAGACCTCCTCGAAGCTCTTCGCCAACGACGCCACCGGGATCCTGTCCGACAGCCCGAGCCGGTCGAGCACGCGGGTGGCCACGTGCAGCTGGCCGAGGCCGCCGTCGATGAGCAGCAGCTGCGGCGGGTAGGCGAAGCGACGGCGCACCGCGGTGCCGGGGGCGCCGGCGGCGGTCGTGCCATCGCCCTCCTCCGACCGGTCGCGGGCCCGTGCCTCCTCGTCGAGCAGCGCGGTCAGTCGGCGGGTCAGCACCTCCTCCATGGCCGCGTAGTCGTCGTTGCCGGCCACGGTGGTGACCTTGAAGTGCCGGTAGTCACTCTTCTTCGGCAGTCCGTCCTCGAAGACCACCATCGAGCCCACGTAGTCGGTGCCCTGCAGATGGCTCATGTCGTAGCACTCGATGCGGAGCGGGGCGACGGGCAGGCGGAGCTCTCGCTGGAGCGCCTCCAGCGCCCGGGCCCTGCTGTTGTGGTCGGAGGTGCGCTGCAGGCGGTGCCGCACGAAGGCGTCGCCGGCGTTGCGCACCACGGTGTCGAGGAGTGCCGCCTTCGGCCCGCGCAGTGGCACCTTGACGGCCACCGGCCCACCCCGTCGCTCGGCGAGGTACGCACACACGGCCTCCAGGTCGGCGGGCATGGTCGGCACGAGGATCTGGCGGGGCACGCCCGAGGCCGCCTCGGCGTAGACGTCGACCAGGAGGCGGGCCACCAGTTCGTCGGGGGCGAGGTCCTCGACCTTGTCGACGAACAGGGCCGAGCGTCCCACCACCCGGCCGGCCCGGACGTGGAACACCTGCACGGCCGCCTCGAGCTCGTCCTCGACCAGGCCCAGCACGTCGAGGTCCTCGGGGCTGTCGAGCTCCATCTGGCGCACGGCGTCCGCCGTGCGGACGGCCTCGAGCTTGTCCCGGAGGATGCCGGCCCGCTCGAAGTCGAGGGCGGCGGAGGCCTCCCGCATACCCGACTCCAGCTCGCGCTCGAGCGGGGCGGTGTCGCCCGCCAGGAACGTGGCCAGATCGGCCACCATCCCGTCGTAGTCCTCCTTCGACACGGCCCCCACGCAGGGACCGGCGCACCGCTCGATGTGGAACAGGAGGCACGGCCGCCCGAGCCGCTCGTGGTTGCGGAACTTCGCGTCGGAGCAGGTCCGCACCGGAAAGGAGCGGAGCAGGAGGTCGAGGGTGCCGCGGATGGCCCCGACGTTCGGGTACGGCCCGAAGTAGCGCACCCCGCTGCGCTTGCGGCCGCGCACGACCGCGGGCTTCGGCCACTCGTCCCCCACCGTCAGGGCCAGCCAGGGGTAGCTCTTGTCGTCCTTGAGCCGGACGTTGAAGCGGGGCTGGAACTGCTGGATGAGGTTGTGCTCGAGCAGCAGGGCCTCGGCCTCGGTGCCGACGACCATCCACTCGATGTGGTCGGCGGCCGCCACCATCTGGGCAGTGCGGGGCGCAAGGTTGGCCGGGTCCTGGAAGTACGAGTTGACCCTGGAGCGCAGGGACTTGGCCTTGCCGACGTAGAGGACCCTGCCGTCCGTATCGACGAACTGGTAGGAGCCGGGCTCGTCGGGGAGCGATCCGGGCAGAGGACGGTTGACCACGGCTCCAGTGTGCCGTGCCGACAGGGGCCACCGGGTCGACCCGACAACGGTGAGGTGCGCGATCGCAGGTCGTAGGCAATACACTGGAGGGACGCCGGCCTGGTTCCCGGCGAACATCTACCGCTCCGGGGCCGACATCCCCGCGGATGGGCGACCAGGCTGTCCCCGCCGGCCACTGACCGGAGCGCCTCCCCGAGGAGGTTATACCCACATGCTCCGTCTACAGAACGCACTCCCGGACGCCTACACGTCCGCCCGTCCGGACGAACTCGCCGAACGGATCCGTGTCGCCAAGGCGGCACTCGGGCCCCGGGTCTTCATCCTGGGACACCACTACCAGCGGGACGAGGTGATGGCCTGGGCCGACGCCCGGGGCGACTCCTTCGGGCTCTCCCGCATCGCTGCCGGGCAGACCGAGGCCGAGTTCGTGGTCTTCTGCGGCGTCCACTTCATGGCCGAGTCGGCCGACATCCTGACCGGCGACCACCAGCAGGTCCTCCTGCCCGACCTCAACGCCGGGTGCTCGATGGCGGACATGGCCGACATCGACGCCGTCGAGGAGGCGTGGGAGACCCTGGCCGCCGTGACCGACATCGACCGGGTCGTGCCGGTCACCTACATGAACTCCTCGGCCGCCCTCAAGGCCTTCGTCGGCCGCAACGGCGGGGTCGTGTGCACGTCGTCCAACGCCCGTGCGGTCCTCACCTGGGCACTCGGCGCCGATGGGAACGGGCACAGCCGCGGCGACCAGGTGCTGTTCTTCCCCGACCAGCACCTGGGCCGGAACACCGGGTTCGAGCTCGGCTACGGCGCCGACGACATGGCGGTGTGGAACCCGCGCCTGACCTCCGGCGGCCTCGACGACGGGACGCTCAAGTCGGCCGCACTGCTGCTTTGGAAGGGCCACTGCTCCGTGCACCAGCGCTTCCGTCCGGCCCACATCGAAGCCTTCCGTGCGGAGCACCCCGGGGGCATCGTGATCGTGCACCCGGAGTGCGCCCACGACGTGGTGGAGGCCGCCGACCAGGTGGGGTCCACTGACTTCATCATCAGGGCCGTCGCCGAGGCCCCGGCCGGCTCGGTCATCGGCGTCGGCACCGAGATCCACCTGGTGAAGCGACTCGACGACGAGACCCCGGACAAGACGGTGGTCTCCCTCGACCCGCTGGTGTGCCCCTGCTCGACCATGTTCCGCATCGACGCGGCCCACCTGGCCTGGGTGCTCGAGGGCCTGGTCGAGGGCGAGGTGCGCAACCGCATCGTGGTCGACCAGGACACGGCCACGTGGGCCCGGGTCGCCCTGGAGCGGATGCTCGCCACCGTCTGACGCTCCGCTCGTCAGTTCGTCCGGGCACCCGCCTGTCCGGGCACCCGCCTGTCCGGATACACCGGACCACCGGATGCCTGGCGGCCGTCAGGCCGCCGACCCGTCACCGCGAGGCAGCGGTCTTCCGCCCCCTGGTGCCTTCTTCGCCGCCGTCGCCTTGGTAGCCGTCGCCTTCGTCACCGACTTCTTCGTGGCCTGCTTCGTCGCCGCTGACTTCTTCGTGGCCTGCCGGGCAGTCGATCTCGTCCCGGCCGCCGGTTCCTTCTTCGCCCGCACGGCCTTCGTGGCCGGCGACTTCTTCCTGGCGACCGCCTTCGCCGCGCCCGTGCCATCGCCCGAGCGCGCCGGCGATGCCGCGATGCCCGGCAGGACGCCCAGGATGGGCGCCAGCACCTGGCCGGTGTAGCTGGCTGCGACCGCCGCCACCTGCTCGGGGCTGCCCTCCGCCACCACCGTGCCGCCACGGTCGCCACCCTCGGGACCCATGTCGATGATCCAGTCGGCGCTCTTGACGACGTCGAGATTGTGCTCGATCACGATGACCGTGTTGCCCTGGTCGACCAGCCGGTTCAGGACGTCGAGCAGCTTGCGCACGTCGTCGAAGTGCAGCCCGGTCGTCGGCTCGTCGAGCACGTACAGGGTCGTGCCCGTCGACCGCCGACTCAGCTCGGAGGCCAGCTTGACCCGCTGGGCCTCTCCTCCCGACAGGGTCGGCGCCGACTGCCCGAGCCGGATGTAGCCCAGTCCCACGTCGACCAGCGTCTGGAGGTGGCGGGCGATCGGCGGCTGTGCGGCGAAGAAGCCCAGCGCCTCCTCGCACGACAGGTCGAGGACGTCGGCGATGGTCTTGCCCCGGAAGGTGACCTCCAGGGTGTCCCGGTTGTACCGGGCGCCGTGGCAGACCTCGCAGGGCACGTAGATGTCGGGCAGGAAGTGCATCTCGATGCGGATCGTCCCGTCGCCCGAGCACGACTCGCAGCGCCCACCCTTCACGTTGAACGAGAACCGCCCGGGCAGGTAGCCGCGCACCTTGGCCTCGTTGGTCTGGCTGAAGAGCTTGCGGATGTGGTCGAACACCCCGGTGTAGGTGGCGGGATTGGACCGGGGGGTCCTGCCGATCGGCGCCTGGTCGACGTCCACCACCTTGTCGATCAGCTCGACGCCGGTGATGGTGCGGTGCAGGCCCGGCAGGCTCTTGGCCCGGTGGACCTGCTTGGCCAACGACCGCAGCAGGATGTCGTTGACCAGCGTGGACTTGCCTGAGCCGGACACACCGGTGATGGCCACCAGCTGACCGAGAGGGAACTCGACCGACACGTCCTGGAGGTTGTGCTCACGGGCGCCGTGGACGACGAGATGCTGCCCGTTGCCGGGGCGCCGGAACTGCGGCACCGGGATCGACTTGACCCCGGACAGGTACTGGCCGGTGATCGAGTCGGGATTGGTCAGGATCCCGCCGGGTCCGTCGACCGGGCCCGAGTGGACGATGCGTCCCCCGTGCTCGCCCGCGCCAGGGCCGACGTCGACCACGTGGTCGGACACCTTGATCGTCTCCTCGTCGTGCTCGACGACGATCACCGTGTTGCCCAGGTCGCGCAGCCGCAGCAACGTGCCGATGAGGCGCTGGTTGTCCCGCTGGTGGAGCCCGATGGACGGCTCGTCGAGCACGTACAGAACGCCCACCAGGCCACTGCCGATCTGGCTGGCCAGGCGGATCCGCTGAGCCTCGCCCCCGGACAGGGTGGCGGCCGACCGGGCCAGCGTCAGGTAGTCGAGGCCGACGTCGAGGAGGAACTGCATCCGTTCCTGGACCTCGCGGAACACGCGGTCGGCGATCATGTGGTCGCGGTCGGACAGCTCGAGCGACCCCACCTCCTCGACGGCCCGGCCGATCGGCAGCGAGCACAGGGCGTGGATGTTGAGGCCGCCCACGGTCACGGCCAGCGACTCCGGCTTGAGCCGGCTGCCGCTGCACACCGGGCAGGGCACCTCGCGTAGGTAGCCCTCCAGGTTGTCCCGCAGGAAGTCCGAGTCCGCCTCGGTGTGCCGCCGCTCGAGCCAGTTGACGATGCCCTCGTACGTCGAGTGGAACGAGCGCTGCCGGCCGTAGCGGTTGCGGTACTTGAGGTGGACCTGATCGTCCCCGGTGCCGTACAGGACGAGGTCCTGGTCGACCTTGGACAGGTCCTCCCACGGTGTGTCCACCGAGAACCCGCCGAGGTCGGCCACGGCCCACTGCATCCGGTCGAAGTACTGGCTGCGGGCGCCGGACCAGGGGGCGAGAGCGCCCTCGGACAGCGACTTGGACGGGTCGGGAACGACGAGCTCGGGGTCCACCTCGAACTTGGTGCCGAGGCCGGTGCAGGCCGGGCACGCCCCGTAGGGCGAGTTGAAGGAGAAATTGCGGGGCGACGGGTCCTCGAAGCTGATGCCGCAGTGTGTGCAGGCCAGGTGCTGGCTGAAGGTGATGGCCTCCTCCTCCGTGCCGTCGGCGTCGACCACCACGATCTCCGCCACCCCCTCCGCCAGGCCGAGCGCCGTCTCGAGGGACTCGGTCAGGCGCCGGCGGATGTCGTCACGGCGGACGAGGCGGTCGACGACCACCTCGATGGTGTGGTTCTCGTACCGGGCGAGCTCCAGGCCCTCCCGATCCGACAGCTCGATGGTCGTGCCGTCGACCCTCACCCGCGCGAACCCCTGCTTGGCCAGGTCGTCGAGGAGGGCGCTGTACTCACCCTTTCGGCCCCGGACCACCGGGGCCAGCACCATGAATCGGGTGCCCTCCTCCATGGCCAGGATCCGGTCCACGATCTGCTGGGGGCTCTGTCGGGCCACGGGCCGGCCGCAGTCAGGGCAGTGCGGCTTGCCGATGCGGGCATAGAGCAGCCGCAGGTAGTCGTAGACCTCGGTGACCGTGCCGACCGTGGACCGCGGGTTGCGGGACGCCGACTTCTGGTCGATGGAGATGGCCGGCGACAGTCCCTCGATGAAGTCCACGTCGGGCTTGTCCATCTGACCAAGGAACTGCCGGGCGTAGGCGCTCAGGGACTCGACGTAGCGCCGCTGCCCCTCGGCGTAGATGGTGTCGAAGGCCAGCGACGACTTGCCCGACCCGGACAGGCCGGTGAAGACGATCAGCTGGTCGCGAGGCAGGTCCAGCGACACGTCCTGGAGGTTGTGCTCGCGCGCGCCACGCACGACAAGTCGATCGGCCATGGCGTGAGGATACCGGTGCGGAGGTCGGGGCTGGCCGGGGTCAGGCCGGGGCCGGGGCCTCGACGTCGGCCGTGGACCCCGGCAGCACCGGGCTGCCGTCGACGGGGTCCCGGGCCAGGAGCGCCCGAAGTTCTGCCACCTCGTCCCGGATGAGGGCCGCCTCCTCGAAGCGGAGGGCCTCGGCGGCCTTGACCATCTCGGCGTCCAGTCGGTGGATCAGGCTGGACAGTTCGTCGGCGTCCGGGCCGATCGCGTGCGCCATCTCCGCGGCCATCGCCCGTGGGTCGACACCGGTCCGCTCGCCCTTGGCGCCCTTCTGTCGTCGGGGCCCGGCCACCCGGGTGAGACCGGCGAGGTTGCCCTCGGAGGTGAAGGCGTCACCCCGGACCCGCTCCAGGATGTCGGTGACCGATTTGGTGATGCTCTTCGGGTCGATGCCGTGGGCCGCGTTGTAGGCGATCTGGCGTGCCCGCCGGCGCTGGGTCTCGCCGATGGCCGCCGTCATCGAGTCGGTGACCCGGTCGGCGTACATGACGACCCGTCCGTTGACGTTCCGGGCGGCCCGCCCCATGGTCTGGATCAGCGACGAGGAGGATCGCAGGAAGCCCTCCTTGTCGGCGTCGAGGATGGCCACGAGGGCCACCTCGGGGAGGTCGAGTCCCTCCCGGAGGAGGTTGATGCCGACCAGGACGTCGAACACGCCGAGGCGCAGCTCGCGCAGGAGCTCGATGCGGGCCATGGTGTCGACGTCCGAGTGGAGGTACTGGACCCGTGTGCCCTGCTCGGCCAGGTAGTCGGTGAGGTCCTCGGCCATCTTCTTGGTGAGGGTCGTGATCAGCACCCGGTGACCGGCGGCGACGGTGGCATCGATCCGCGCCCGCAGGTCGTCGATCTGCCCGGTGGTCGGGACGATGTCCACCTCGGGATCGACCAGGCCCGTCGGGCGGATCACCTGCTCGACGACGTTGGAGCTGTGCTCGAGCTCCCACGGACCCGGGGTCGCCGACAGCAGCACCACCTGGCCCACCCGCTCGGTGAACTCCTCGAAGCGCAGCGGACGGTTGTCCATGGCCGAGGGCAGCCGGAAGCCGTGGTCGACGAGGGTCTCCTTGCGGGACCGGTCGCCGGCGTACTGGCCCCGCAGCTGGGGGACGGCCACGTGGCTCTCGTCCAGGACCACGAGGTAGTCCTTGGGGAAGAAGTCGAGGAGGGTGAACGGGGCCTCGCCGGGGGCCCGTCCGTCGAGGTGGCGGCTGTAGTTCTCCACGCCGGAGCACACCCCGGTTTCGGCCAGCATCTCGAGGTCGTACTCCGTGCGCATCCGCAGCCGTTGGGCCTCGAGGAGCTTGCCGGCGGACTCCAGCTCCGTCAGGCGGCCACGCAGTTCGTCCTCGATGCCGAGGACGGCCCGGCGCATCCGCTCGTCGCCCGTGCCGTAGTGGGTGTTGGCGAAGACGACCAGGTCGTCGAGTTCGTCGCCGATCTCGCCGGTCACGACGTCGAAGGACCGGATCCGCTCCACCGTGTCGCCGAAGAACTCGATGCGCACGGCACGCTGCTCGTAGGCCGGGTGGATCTCCACCGTGTCGCCGTGGACCCGGAACTGGCCCCGGGTCAGGGCCACGTCGTTCCGCGAGTACTGGAGCTCCACCAGCCGCCTGAGCAGGGCCCGCTGCTCGTAGTCCTCGCCGCGCTCGAGCGCCACGATGCGGTCGCGGTACTCCTCGGGTGAACCCAGGCCGTAGATGCAGGACACCGAGGCGACCACGATGGTGTCGGGGCGCAGGAGCAGCGACGAGGTCGAGGCGTGCCGGAGCCGGTCGATCTCGTCGTTGATCGACGAGTCCTTCTCGATGTACGTGTCCGACGAGGGGACGTACGCCTCGGGCTGGTAGTAGTCGTAGTAGGAGACGAAGTACTCGACCCGGTTCTTCGGGAAGAAGTCCTTCAACTCGGCGGCGAGCTGGGCGGCCAGCGACTTGTTGGGCTCGATGATCAGCGTCGGCCGCTGGACGGCCTCGATGGTCCAGGCGATGGTGGCCGTCTTGCCGGACCCCGTGATACCCAGGAGGGTCTGGTAGCGGTCGCCGCGCTCCAGGCCCTCCACCAGGCCGGCGATGGCCTGGGGCTGGTCTCCAGCGGGACGGAAGGGTGAGACGACCTCGAAGGGTGGCACGTCGTCAAGGGTACCGGGAGGGTGTGACGCTACCGACGTGGCCCCGTCGGATCACGGCCGCCGTAGCGCCCCGACGGCTTGTCCACGCAGGTCCCGGCGTCGGTTGCTCCGGCCCGGAGCTCCGTCGGGCCTGGAGGTCACTCCGGCGACCGCCCCCCGCCGGACCTCAGTCGGCCGACGATGCCGGATCGGCGGTGGCCGCCACGGGGTCCGCGTGCGGCAGTGCCGCCAGTTCCTGCCAGACCCGGTCGACCTCGGCGGCCAGGTGCTCGGTACCGTCCGAGTTGTCCACCACGAAATCGGCCCCCTCGAGCCGCTCGGCCCGGGTGGGCTGGGCGGCCTGGCGGGCCCGGGCGTCCTCCTCGGGCATGCCCCGCAACGTCGTGAGACGCTCCAGGGCGAGCTCGGGCGGCACGTCGACCACCACCACTGCATCGAGGGCGAGCAACTCCCGGTGGAAGTCCTTCAGCAGCGGGATGTCCATGACCACGATGCGGTCGGAGCCCGCGTAGGCGTCCTTCCTCTCGATCATGGCCACGCCGATGGCCGGGTGGATGATGGCGTTGAGGGCTTCGAGCTCCTCGGGGTGCCCGAAGACCTTGGTGGCCAGCGCCGGGCGGTCGATGCGACCGTGGGCGTCGACGATGTCGCCCCCGAAACGGTCGATCAGGGACTGGTAGGCCGCAGCCCCCGGCTCCACCACCTCGCGTGCCACCTTGTCGGCATCGACCAGGGCCGCGCCGCGGGCCACCAGCAGCTCGGCCACCGTGGACTTTCCGGCGCCGATGTTGCCCGTCAGTCCCACGGTCAGCACGTCGCGCTCCCCCTTCCGGTCACGCCGGACGCCGCGGCCGGGATGCCGTGGCGAACAGGACCATGGTCGTGCGGTCGAGGTCGTCGGTGACGAAGAAGTCGTCGGCCGTGATCCCGGTCACCCCGCCGGAGTCACCCCGGGCGATCAGCTTGTAGGCGACGGGCAGGGCCCGCGTGTAGAAGCCGATGTACCACGAGCGCGGCATCTTGTGCCTCAGGTCCAGGAAGTCGAGGCGGAGCACCTTCTCGGCCTTGACCCGACGGGCGGTGAAATCGGCCTTGACGTGGGGGACCGCATCGAGCCCCTGGACGGTGACGTCGTGGAAGTGGCGGGACAGCATGTCCCGCAGTTCGGTCGGTTCGAACAGGTGGATGTGGAACGGGTTCTCGAAATCGGCCGGGGCATTCGGCGTCAGGAAGAACACCGACCCGTCGTCCTTGAGCACCCGGGCCAGCTCGGACACATGGCCCTCCGGCTGATCGAAGTGCTCGATGAGGTGGGACGAGCACGCCCAGTCGAAGCTGCCCTCGCCGAACCCCAGGGCGAGGGCGTTCATCTGTGCGGTCCCGAGGCCGTCCGACCCGTAGGTCCGCCTCGCCAGTTCGACGGCCTCGGCGCTGTAGTCGACCCCGACCACCTGTCGCCCGGGTGCGAGGAACCGGGCCGACTCGAAGCCCTGGCCGCAGCCGACGTCGAGGACGGTGCCCTGTCCCAGGCGCTCGATGACGGTCCGGTAGCCGGCCGCGTGGAGCGCGAGGAGGGAGTCGGGGGTGACACCCTGCTGGGGGCGCTCGCCGGTCAGCTGGCGTCCCTTGCGGTCCGCCGTGGCAGCCGATCCGGCGGGCACGTGGGCCGCGCTCATCGTGCCGACCGACTCCGGGACCGACCCCGCACCTGCTCGAACTCGTCCATCTGGCTCCCCGTCCTCGTCCCGGCGCCCGGTGCTGCCGGCACGGCGCTGCGGTTGTTTACACTACCGACCACTCGTGCCAGCACCAGAACCCTCCCCTGCCGGGCCCACGGTCCGGACCCCCGGCCGGACAGGCTCCCTCTACGGCCGCCTGCGGTCGCCCAGTGCGCTGCGCGCCTGGGTCGACTACCTGGTGCTGGCCGTCCTCGCCTTCGTGCCCATGCTGGCCGCCCAACCAGGCGTGGTGACCGACGACACCAAGACCTACCTGTACCTCGACCCGGGCCGCTACGTCCGCCAGGCCGTGTCGGTGTGGGACCCCCACGTCGGGCTCGGCACGGTCACCCACGAGAACATCGGCTACCTCCTCCCGATGGGGCCCTTCTACTGGGTCATGGCCGAGCTCCACGTGCCGCTGTGGGTCGCCCAGCGCCTGTGGATGGGGTGCCTCCTGTACGCCGCCGGTGCGGGCGCCCTCTACCTGTGCCGGGTCCTCGGCCTGTCCGGTGCCGGCCGCTACGTCACGGCGCTGGCCTACATGTTCACCCCTTATGTCCTGCAGTACTCCGGCCGCATCTCGGTCATCCTGATGCCATGGTCGGGGCTCCCCTGGATGCTGGCCTTCGTCGTGCTGGCCCTGCGCAAGGGCGGGTGGCGCTATCCGGCCCTCTTCGCTCTGGTAGTGGCCCTGGTCAGCGGGATCAATGCCAGCTCCATCCTCTACGTCGGCATCGCGCCGGCGCTCTGGCTCCCCTACGCCGTGCTCGTGGCGAAGGACTCGACCTGGCGGAAGGCCTGGGGGGTGGCCTGGAAGGTGGCCGGCCTCACCTTCCTGGTGTCGGTGTGGTGGGCCGTCGGCCTCCAGGTCGAGGCGGCCTACGGCGTCAACGTCCTCAAGTACACCGAGACCGTGCCCGCCACCAGTGGGGCGTCGCTCGCCTCGGAGATCCTGCGCGGACTCGGCTACTGGTACTTCTACGGCACCGACCGGGTCGGCCCCTGGACCCAGACGTCCGTCCAGTACACGCAGAGCATCGCCCTCATCCTGTGGAGCTTCAGCGTGCCCGTGCTGGCCGTGCTGGCCGCCTTCGTGGCCCGGTGGCGCTACCGGAGCTACTTCATCCTCATGACCGTGGTGGGCATGGTCCTGGCCGTCGGACCCAACCCCTACGAGCACCCTTCGAGCATCGGCTCCGTCATCAAGAAGATCATGGTCGACACGACGGCCGGCCTGGCCATGCGCTCGACGGACCGAGCCTCCCCCGTCGTCATCCTCTGCCTGGCCGTGTTCCTCGGCGCCGGGGTCAGTGCCCTGTACCTGCGCCTGCGGGCGGTGGGCCTCGTGATCGGCGCCGGCGTCGTGGTGGCCGTGGCCGGCGCCTCGAGCCCGCTGTGGAGCGGCCAGATCCTGGCCGACGGCTTCAACCAGCCCGCGACCCCCCCGGCGTACGTCCGCGCCGCGGCGAAGGCACTCGACGGAACCCATCCGGGTACGCGGGTCTACGCCATGCCCGGCAACAACTTCGCCGCCCAGCGGTGGGGCGACACCATCGACACCGTGTACCCCGGTCTGATGACGCGTCCGTTCGTCACCCACGAACAGCAGATCATGGGTTCCCTCCCGACGGCCGACGTCCTCGAGGCCGTCGACGGGCCGCTGCAGGACGGGGTCATGAACTGGCAGGCCATGGCGCCCATGGCCTCACTGCTGGACGCCGGTGACGTCCTTGTCCAGTACGACCAGGCCTACGAGCGCTACGACACCCCCAACCCCCAGACCGTGGCCGCCGAGCTGGCCACGACGCCTCCGGGCCTGTCCGACCCCGTGTCCTACGGCACCCCGCGGCCCAACGTGCCGCTCCTCCCCCACTTCGACGAGGGCACCCTGGCGCTGCCCGCCAACCCGGGCTGGACGGCGCCCCTGGTGTCGTACACCGTGGCCTCACCGCGCCCGATCATCCGCACGGAGTCGACGGCGACACCCCTGGTCGTCGACGGCGACGCCAACGGGGTGGTGGCCGCCGCGTCGGTCGGCCTGCTGAACGGCAACCCGACCATCCTCTACGCCGGCACCCTCGACACGAACCACACACTGCAGCGCCAGACGCTGACGAAGCCGGCCACCCTGGTGGTCACCGACACCAACCGCAAGCAGGGCTACCGCTGGAATTCGCTCAACGAGAACACCGGCTACACCGAGACGGCGGCACAGGGCCCGGACACCACCGACCCGAGCGACGCACCGCTGGACCTCTTCCCGGGTGCGCCGCCCGACTCCCAGACGACGACGGTGCTGGCCGGTGTGTCGTCGGTCACCGCCTCCTCCTACGGCTCCTCGATCACCTACCTGCCCGAGGACCGGCCGGCGGCCGCCCTCGACGGCAACACGCAGACGGCGTGGCTGACGAACTCGTTCGTCGGCCAGATCGGCCAGTGGTGGCAGGTCGTGCTCGACGCGCCCCGCACCGAGGACCAGCTCCTCCTGGTCCAGCCGCAGACCGGCGACCCCGACCGGCACATCACTCGGGTCACGCTCACCTTCGACGGCGGCCACCCGGTGACGATCCCCCTCTCCCCCGCGTCCCGGACGGCGGCCGGGCAGGTCGTGACCTTCCCCGCCCGCACGTTCACCACACTGCGGGTCACCGTGTCGGGCGTGGTGGTCGACAACCCGACGTCGCCCGTCGGATCGCGCAGCTCGGTGGGCTTCGCCGAGGTCGGAATCCCGGGGGTGTCGGTCGACGAGACGGTGGCCATGCCCGAGGACCTCCTGCGGGCGGCCGGTGCCTCGTCGCTCGCCGACCGCCTGACGTTGCTGATGACCCGCCTACGGGCCTCGGGGACCCCGCCCAGGTCCGACGTGGAGCAGTCGCTCCAGCGCACGTTCTGGCTGCCGACGGCCCGGACGTTCTCACTCACCGGTCAGGCGAGAATCTCGCCGCTCGTGCCCGACGACGAGATCGACCGGCTGGTCGGGCGGCCGGGCTCCGACTACACGGGCACGGTGGCCTACTCGCAGGGTCGTCTGCCCAACGACCTGCGTGCGAACGCCATGGCGACGCTCGACGACGACCCGTCGACGGTCTGGGAGCCCGGGTTCGGGAGCGCCCACCAGGCAGGCGAGTGGCTGCAATACCACTTCGCTGAGCCCGTCACCTTCGACCACATCGACCTCCAGGTCGTGGCCGACGGACGTCACTCGGTGCCCACCCAGGTGACCGTCAGCACCGACAGCGGGTCGGCCACCGTCCCCCTGCCACCGATCGCCGACAGTCAGGTGGCGGGCGCGGTGGTCGACGTGCGCGTCCCCCTCCCCACCCTGCACGGCAGGAGCGTCCGACTCACTTTCGGCACCGTCCGCATCGAGAACACCCTCAACTACTACTCGCAGACCCCCATCGCCATGCCCATCGGCATCGCGTCGGTGGGGATCCCGGGTGCACCGGCGGCGGCACCCGTGCCGACGGATGTGCCCACGTCGTGCCGCAGCGACCTGCTGTCCGTCGACGGTGCACCGGTGTGGGTGCAGGTGACCGGGACCACGGCGGACGCCCTGGACCGCAAGCCCCTGACGATCACCCTGTGCGGCCCCGACGCCGGTGGGCTGACGCTCGGGCCGGGTGACCACACGCTGCGGTCCTCCATCGGCCAGGTGGTCGGCTACGACATCGACCAGCTCGCGCTCGACTCGGCACCTGGCGGGGCTGCGATGCCGCTGGCCAGCGCCACCACGGTTGCCGCACCGCCCGTGTCCGCCTCGCCCGTGGCGGTCGTCGACGCCCAGACCGCCACGACCGTGCACGTGACCGTCAACGGTCTGTCGACGGCGTCCGGCACCACGCCCTTCGACCTCGTCCTCGGCGAGTCGATCAACCAGGGCTGGACGGCGACGGTGGGCGGTGGCCCCGGACTCGGCAGGCCGGTGCTCATCGACGCCTTCGCCAACGGGTGGCGCATCGACCCGGCGGCCCTCGCCCCCTACGTCCACGACGGGACGGTGGCGGTCACCCTCGTGTGGACACCCCAGAAGTCCGTGGACTGGGCGCTCCTGGTGTCAGCCGTCTCCATCGTGGCCTGCCTCGTGCTCGCCCTGTGGCCGGTGGGCCGGCGCCGGCGCCGTCGCCATGCCCACGCGTCATCGGCGGTCGACTACGTCGGTGTCCCGACCGACGAGACCGCAGCGGCAGCCCTCGCCCTCGACGCACGCCCCAAGCTGCAGCTGCCCTTCACCTCCGAAGGCCCTCGGGCATCGGTCCTCGTCTCGGCCCTGACAGCCCTCGTCGCCGGGGGTGTCGCCGCCGCCGTGGCGTCACCCCGGGCCGGCCTGGCCGTGGCTGCGGGCACACTCCTCGTGCTGCTCGTCCCGAGACTGCGCTTCCTGCTTGCCATGGCAGCCGTGGGGTGTGTCGCCGCCGCCGGGATCTACGTGGCGGTCCACCAGGGGCAGACGCTCGCACCGGACAACGGGGCATGGCCGCAGTCCTTCGGGGTGGCGAGCCAGTGGGCTTGGGCCGGCGTGGTCTTCCTCGGCGCCGACGGGGCGGTCGACGTCGCACTGCGGGCCCGGAAGCGCAGGTTGGACGGCCGTGACGGGGGGGACGGCGATAGTGGGGCCCACGCCGCCGGGAGTGACGACGCCACACCGGGGCCGACCGGTGGCGGCACGATCGGTACCGTCGGAGCCGGCGTCCAGCGCAGCTAGTGGCCGGTGCCGGTGAGGTCAATCTGTGAGACGCCCTTCGGCACCGACAGCCTGAACGCGTAGACCCCGTTCGAGCTGGACAGCACCTTCACATCGAACCGTCCACGGAGGGCGGCGGTGGTCGCAGCCACCTCAGCAGGCGTGGCCGAGTCGATTCCCGACGTGAGGGCGACGACGACGACCACGTCAGGCGAATTGACGGGAATCGCCTCCGTCGACGGGACGAGGAGGTAGGCGAACTGCCGGCCGCTGAATCGCCCGACGACCCGCAACGACGCCGCGACCTCGGCATCGCCCGGTGTTCGCTGGAGCACGGTGCGGAGTTCAGCTGCCTGTGCCGCTGAGGCTCCCGTGTCGATCGCCGTGCGCACGATGGTGGTGGACGTGGTGATTCCCGAGACGAGTGCCAACAAGAAGAGAACGGTCCCCAGGATCGCGGGCAGCACCCATCGCCCGTGCAACCGTGCCGCCAGCCAGACGAGGACGGTGACCGTGCCGAAGAGCATGAAGGGGAAGAGAGCGAAATTCTGGAACGGGGAACCGATGTAGTTCGGGCTCGAGTTGAGAGCACTGGTGACCAGCACCACCATCGGGACGCCGCATCCCCATGCGGACGCGATACCGATGCCGCCTGCCGGTTCCACGACCACCCAGATGTCGTGGAGGCGAATCCGGAGTTCATGGAGCACTCGGCCAGGGTGGGTCAACACCCCGATGACAACGAGCCCCATGCCACCACTGGCCGGGAGCTCGGTTCGACCGGCGAGATAGGCGTAGTCGCTCAATGCCGATCCGAGGTTGGCCCCGATGACGTTGATCAGTCCGAGCCATGCTCCTCCGACAGCGACCAGCGCGAGTCCGTGGTAGCGCGTGGCCCGCCCGGCCAGGAGGGCCGACACCCCGATGCCGACGACGTACAGCGCGGGTAGGTCGCCGCAGAGGAGCGTCGCACCTACCCAGACCCACGCCCAGACGAATCGCTCCCGGTAGAAGGCGCGGGCGGCGAGCACCGCGAACAGCGCGGCGGTCGACTCGAAATGGAAGTCGAATACCACTGTGCCCCACAGGAGTGGATTGACGAGGATCGCCACCAGTGCCGCGCCACCTATCGGAAGGGCGACCCGGGTGGCGACACGGTGCTTCTCCAGGTGTTCGATGATCCATACGAACGCGACGAATTCCGCTCCGGCCGCGGTGAGGTCCTGGAACCAGAGGAGGGAGACCGGCTGGGGGTACACGAGGTGCATCAGTGCGAGCGGCCACATGATCAGTTCGAAATGGCTCTTGTAGAACGGGAAGCCGTAGATCGAATTGAAGGGGTCGAGATGACCCTGGCCGATCTGCGTCCACGCCTGGTTGAAGATTCCGAAGTCCTCGATCAGGTGGAACCGATGGAAGAGGAAGGCGGAGAGGGCCAGGGTCACGACGAACTGCGCCCCGATCGCGACCGCTCCGGTGATCCGGAGGTAGCGCCACTGCTGTTGAGGAGCCACGTCGACCTGGGTATCCGGGGAGCTCCCCCAGACGATGCCGGGCGTATCAGTTCCGACGACCGACATGACCGCCGACCATAGTGCGCACCCGCTCCGTACCGGTTGCCACGTCGAGGGTGACGGGGCGTGCCATCGGCACGGCCGAAGTCCGCGCAGGGGGTGACCGCTCCGCCGTTGCGGTCAGTGGCTTCCGGGACTGCCGGGCGGAGGCCCCGCCGGGCGTCAGTCGTTCCGGGAGAGCGCCTCGGTGCCCAGCGCAGCGAGCGTGCCGCGCGCGGTGGCGTCCCAGGTCAGGCGACCGGCGTGCTCGAGTGCGCCGACGCCAAGGCGCCGCCGGAGCACCTCGTCCCGGAGCACGGCGTCGAGGGCGGCCACCATGTCGTCGGTGGTGTCGACCAGCAGGCCGGAGGTGCCGTCGACCACGGCGTCCTCGTGGCCACCGATCCGGGTGGCCACCGACGGCGTCCCGCAGGCCCCTGCCTCCGTGACCGTCATGCCCCAGCCCTCGCGCAGCGACGACGAGGCGACCACCCACGCCGACCGGTACAGGTCGACGAGCGCATCGTCGTCCACGTACCCCGGCAGCTCGATCCAGCCCTCAGCACCATGGGACCGGATGAGGGCTTCGAGGGGCGGCCGCTCGTAGCCCTCACCGGCGAGAACGGCACGAAGGTCGGGGTGGCGTGCCTTGAGACGCACCAGGGCGTCGATCAGCAGGTGGAAGCGCTTGACCGGGACGAGCCGCCCCACCGCCACGACCAGCGGCACCGCCGAGCGCTCACCGCCCGGGGTGAACCGGGGCTCCACGCCCGGTGGAGTGACCGTGATCCGATCCGCCGGCAGGCGGAGTCGCTCCACGATCTCGGCCTTCGACGACTGCGACAGGGTGACGATGCGTCCCTTCCGGTAGAAGGGCGGGGCGATCCGGTGCTCGAGGAAGTGCCCGGCGTCGGCGAGCCCCCGAGGCAGTACCAGCTTCCACATCTCGTCGTGCACGTGGTGCAGGAAGGTGATCTGGGGGCTGCGCGACCACACGGGACTGAAGAACGGCATGCCGTTCCAGATCTCGACCACGCCGTCACCCGTGCCGATGCGGCCGACGGCACCCGACAGGATCGAACGCGGGAAGACGGAGTAGCGGCCCGCGCGCCGGATGACGCGGTAGCCGTCCCGGCGCACCACCCGACGCCCGCCGGGCACGGAGGACGTGGTCATCGACACGTCGAGGCCCGCCGCCGACCAGGCGCTGACGACACGATGGGCGTGGAGCTCGCTCCCGCCCGCCTCGGGGTCGTCGAAGTCCCGCCAGGCGAGGACGTCGATGCGACGCAGGCCGGCGCGCCCGGCGATCTCCTCGAGCGACATGCCGCTGAAGAGCGACACCGGTCCGGACGAGCGCGCGGTACGTGCCGAGGGGTGGTCGAACGAGATGGCCTGCGCCGTCCCCTCGGAGACCGGGTCGCGGCCGGAGTCGATCCGGGTGACGGAGGCGTCCGCACGGGCCGCGCTCGCGGCCCGCCGGTCCGGTGGTGACGGCGTTACCGGCACCTGCTCCCCTGCACTCCCCCCGGATGCTGCATCGGCCCAGTGTACCGGACCCCGGACCGGCGCCTCCGGGACGCTGAGCCGTGCCGGAACCGCTACGCGGCGCTCAGCGCCGCCTGGCCACCCGCTGCCAACCCCACTGCCGTGACCAGTGCTGGCCGCGGTGGCGGATATGGATGGCGAGGAAGGCGATGCCCATCGCCAGGGCCAGGAGGGCCTGCACGACGAGGTCGGCCCACGCCGTCGCGCTCGGGTGCCCGTCGGCACGCGTCACCAGGACGACGGCCAACCCCGACCCGGCTGTCAGGAGGAACACGATCCAGCGTGAGCCGGTCCCGAACAGGTAGTTCGTCACGAGCACGGTGAACGACAGGCACAGCATGGCGAGTACCAGCGGGGCGAAGGCCGGAGCCGCCGTGCTGAGCTTGGCCGAGAACACCAGGGTCAGGAACTGCCGCGGCACCACCACGGCGATGCCGAGCAGAAGGACGGCGGGGACGGACAGGAACAACAGGGTCACACCGAGTTGCCTGATGGCGTGGCCCCCCTCGTTCCAGCGGATCGTGGCCTCCGGCAGCAGATAGGCCCCGAGCGCGAGGGCACCGAACACCAGTGCCTTGGACGCCACGGAGATGGCAGCGTAGGGGCCCACGTTGGCGTGGTCGAGGCGCCCGAGCAGGATCACGTCGACGTTCTGCAGGAGGCCGAGCAGCGCCAGCCCCACGAAGGCGGCGGACACGTCGCCCAGCAGTTTGCGACGTGCGAGGATCTCCGCCGGTGTCGTGGTGGCGTCGACCACGCCGTCGCGAGCCACAGGGCCGCCGGCAGGGTTCGCCCACGCCCTGTGGGCCAACCAGTGGGCATGGAGGGTGGCCACCACCTCGCTCACGAACACACCGAGGGCGTAGCCCGCCACGCCGAACCCGCCGACGACCAGCAGGACGACCAGGGCTGTCCGCACGCCTCCTTCGACCAGCAGGTTGCCGGCCAGCGGACGGTAGCTGCGGTGGGCCTGGAGGAGGCCCCGATCGATGCTCAGCAGGATCCAGATGCCGGCGGCCATCAGGATGAGCACCACGCCCCGGCCGTTGGGCAGCCGGAGCTGGTGGGCGATCCACCCCTGGAGGGCCAGGACCAGGACGAGCTCGACCCCGATGGCCACCAGGCAGATGCGGTGCACCCGGGCGACCCACCGGCGCACCAGGTGCCCCTGTCCCGTCGTCTGCAGGCCGGTGACCCTGCGCACGACACCGACGAGGACGGCCGAGCCGGGCATGGACAGGATGAAGAACAGGCCGAGCAGCTGGGCGATCTCGCCGTAGGCCTGCGAGGACACCAATCGGGCGACGGCCACGACGACGAGTGCAGCCGCACCGTTGACCAGCATGCCGGCGATCGCCACCGGGCCGGCCTGGAGCAGTCCGCCCTTCACCGTGTTGTCGGTGCCCACCAGACTGGGTGCCGCTTCGTCGTGCGGTAGCGCGATCATCGGGCCGCCGGCCACCGCGATGCCGACCGCCGGTCCGAGGGCCGCCGACTCCCCGATGGGGTCGACGACGGTCTCGACCTCCTCCAGGATCAGGTCGAGGCCGGGCTCACCGTCGTCGGAGGTACCGCCCGGCGGGTCCGCCCCCTCGCGCCCCACGGTCCCCCGCCCCTGCTCAGCCGGCGCGCCGGGGAAGGACCGGCGCGTCCCGCCCGGTCGCAGCTCGTGAGCCGTCGCCCGTGCGGCCGTCGGCCGTCTCGTGGTACTCCTCCTCGACGTTCACCGACCAGATGTCGTGGTGGGCGCCGTGGATGTTCTCGACCGTGAGCATGGCCGTGTACATGGAGTGGTCCTGGTTGTTGTACTTGTGCATGCCGTTGCGGCCCACGGGGTGGACGTTCGGGGCGTGCTCCTCGAACCAGCGACGGATGACCTCGACGTTGTCGTGGTAGCTGTCGTCGTAGACGGGATAGGCCTTGGGCATCCGCACCACATAACCCGCCTCGACGTCGGAGGGGTCGACCAGCCCGATGGTTGCGAGCTCCTTGGTCCCCAGCGCCACCAGGTCGTCGTCACTCATGGTCCACAGTTCGTCGCCCTCGAACACGAAGTACTCCATTCCCAGACAGGTGCGACCGTCCTTCACGAGGAAGGGGGACCAGGACCCGAAGTTCTGGATGCGTCCGACCTTGACGTCGGGCGAGTGGATGTAGATCCAGTTGTCGGGGAACCCGCGGTCCGCCGGCACCACGAGGGCGACGGTCAGGAAGTCGCGGTAGTGGAGGTCGGCGGCGGCGCGGAGGACCTCGGCGGGCACCGGGGGGTCCACCGACCTGGCCAGCGCGGTGAACGGCATCGACGAGATGACGTGCTCGGCCGGGACGCGCTCGGTGGCGCCACCCTGGTCGACCGACACGGCGACGGCCCGTCCGTCCTCGAGGTGCACGGTGGTGGCCGACGCCGCCATGCGGACCTCGCCACCGAGTCCCACGACCTTCTCGGCGCACCGTTCCCACATCATGCCGGGCCCGTACTTCGGGTACTGGAACTCCTCGATGAGGCTGGTCACCTGCTTCGACTTGTCGCGCCGGCTGCCGAACGACGAGCGGATCGGCTCCCACACGGCGTTCCACAGGGACATGCCCTTGATGCGCTGCGCGCCCCAGTCCGCCGACAGCTCGGAGGCGGACACCCCCCAGACCTTCTCGTTGTAGGTCTTGAAGAAGTGCTGGTACAGCCGCCAGCCGTAGTTGGAGACGATGTAGCCCTCGAGGGTCGACAGGTCCTTGGGCGGCCGCACCCGCACCCACAGGAACGACAGGCCGCAGCGGACCGCCTCCACGACACCGAGGTTGGAGAGCGCGTTGCCGAGCTTGATCGGGTAGTCGTAGTACTTGTCGCCGTAGAAGATGCGGCTCATCCGTGGCCGGAGCAGGAAGTCCTCGTCGGGCAGGATCTCGTGCCAGAACTCCTCGACCGGGACGACCTTGGTGAAGAACCGGTGGCCGCCGATGTCGAACCGCCAGCCGTCGCGCTCCACCGTCCGGCTGATACCACCGAGAACCGTGTCCTGCTCCAGCACCACGACCGGGTCTCCGGCCTGGGCCAGTCGGTATGCGGCGGTCAGCCCGGCCGGCCCGCCGCCGATGACGACCACCGGGTCGCCCGCCCGAACCCCCTGCGGGGTGTCGGCTGCGGTCTCAGGGTTGTGCGGTGTTGCCATGCGGTGCGATCCGTTTCTGCTGGTTCCGGTGGCCGACGCCGTGTGGTGGCGGCCGGAGGGGTGGTGCCCGGGGCGACAGCCCGGTGCGACTGGTGGGCCGACCGACCACCCGCCTCCCACGGGTCCCCGTCCCGCAGGGAGCGGAGGGGCGTCGGCTGCGCCCTGCGGTGGGCAGGATAGTTGCTCCCCCGGGGCCCTCGGCGGAATGTTTGCGGGCCGGTCCGCCGGCCCTAGGGGACGACGACCCCGAGGAAGGCCAGGGTGGCGTACCCCGTCATGGCGGCCGCCGACACCACCAGCACCGCCAACTCCACCGGGCGGCGCGAGGTGGCGGTGGACGCCGCCACGACCAGGGGGAACGCGCCGAGTGCGTAGCGCTCAAACGAGTCCAGATTCGTACTGCTCAGCGACACCACCAGGACTGCCGACGAGAAAAGGGCGTACGAGTGCGGCAGGCGCCGCCACGCCACGACGACGAGCACGACGCAGAGCGCGATCCACGGGAGGTGGGCGGCACTGCCCAGGTGGTGGCCGTGGAGGGCGGCCAGGCCGTCGTGCCACATGGCGTCGAACGGTACGGCCAGCTGCCCACGATGGCCTCCCTGCTGCTGGACCGTCAACGGCAGCCAGGCATCGCCGAAGCGGTGGCCGACCCACACCAGGTAGGCGCCTGCGCCGACCACCGGGGCGAGCAGCGCCGCGGCCCCCGCCGCCAGCCGGTCCGGCCCACGCAGCGTCGCCCGGTGCGACCACAGCTCGAGGGCCACGGGCACCACCAGCAGGACCCCCACCGGTCGCGCGGCGCCGGCGGCCAGGCCGGCCGCCGCGGCCCACCACCAGTGCCGGCTGCGGATACCCAGGAAGGTGACGATCGAGCACAGCAGCAGGACGGCGTCCGAGTAGGCCAGGACGAGCGAGTAGGCGGACGGGGCGAGTGCCAGCAGCCACATCGAACGGCCCGCCAGGGCCGTGTCGCCGAGGTCGCGGCGCACCAGGAGGAGGAGGGCGGCCATGGCCAGCAGCGCCGCCACGTTGGCCACCACCACCAGCGCGACGCCCGTGCCCACACCGGGGACGGAGCCGAGCCACCGACCGAGGAGCGGGTAGAGGGGGAAGAAGCGCAGTGACTCCCGGCCTGCGGCCACGTACCCGTGGTCGGCGATCGACCGGTACCACCCGGCGTCCCATCCGAGCAGCCCGTCGTGTACCCGCTGGAGTGCGACGGGGTTGTCCGGCCGGACCGAGCGCACCGACAGGTGGGCGACGACCAGCGCCGCCGCCACGAGCACCCGGGCGACGACCCACGCCGGCAGCGCCGCGAGGACCGCACTCCCGACCACCTTCGCCGTTGCACGGGGGCCGGAGACGGTCACGGCCTGCCGGACGGACGCCGGCGGGACCCCCACGGCCACCGGGTCAGGACCCGGTCGGCGTCAGCCGGATCAGCGACATCGGTTGGTAGAACTCCGTGTCGTCACCCGTCACCAGACCCGTGCCGTGATAGCCCTGGTCGCCCTCCAGCGTCTGGACGACGCCCTCGCACCTGGTGCCGAACGACTGGTACCCACCGGCCCACACCAGGAAGACCTGGTGGCCGCCCGCAGCGAGTGTCTCCACCTGCCGGGCGAAGGTCACCGGCGAGGCGGCCCGAACGGCGGCTGCATAGTCCACCCAGTTCACGAATGCCGGCCCGGTACCCCGGGGAAAGGTGACCTGCTGGTAGCGACCGGCAGGCAGGAGGCGGTCGACCGCGGGGCCGAGCTGGTCGGGGCAGTAGGCCACGACGTCACCCGGGCGACCCGAGGCGGCGATGGCTCTCGCCACTTCGCCCGCCTGGGTCCGGTTGGTCGTGATGTTCGGCACGGAGCCACCGAGGCCGAGGAGGACGGCGAGCGTCAGCACGCCCGCCCGGACGTGCCGGTCGCGGAAGACCGTGAGGCCCAGGGCGACGAGCAGGATCAGCGGGATGAAGACCACCGAGGCGTAGCGAGCGTCGAAGGCGCTGTTGGTGACGAGGCCGCCGAGGATGGCGGCGGCCAGGGTCCCGGCTACGACGATGGCGAGTGGGCGACCCATCGGGCGGGTCCGGATGTCGAGGTCGATGTGCAGCCGGTCGGTGGCGATGCCGAACAGTCCGAGGCCGACGAGGGCGAAGAACAGCAGGGCGAGGCCGCGGCCCTGGCTGGTGCTGCCCCCGGCGAACGAGGCGATGGCACTGACCATGGCGGCGAACGAGGCCGGCGTGGACCACGGGGTGCCGGTGTGTTTCGACTGGTAGAGGAACGTCGGCAACCACGGCACGAAGGTCAGGCAGCCGACGACCACCGCCACCAGCGCCACCCGGGCGTTCCGTCGCCACTCGGCCCGGCCGCGCCAGGACTGGAACGCCAGCCACAGGAACACCGTGGCCAACAGGTAGACGGACCAGTAGTGCGTGTAGAGCAGGAGACCCGCAACGGCGCCGACCGCCACGAGGTTGCCGGGGCGCGGCGACCGGAGCGCGCGGTCGAGGGCCAGGAAGCCGCAGACCGTCAGCAGGGCGACCAGCGAGTACATCCGGGTCTCGGTGTCGTAGCGCACGGCGAACGGCGACGTCACCACGAGGAGCAGGGCCGCCCACGCGCCCGTCCGGCCTCCGAGCCGCTTCCCGGCCAGCCAGGCCAGCGGGAGTGTCACCACGCCGAACACCCCGGGCAGCGCCCGCACGGCGACGTCCGACCTGCCGAACGCCTCCATCCAGAAGTGCAGGAGGACGTAGAACAGCGGCGGGGCGCCGTCCCGCTTGAGGTACGAGGGGATCTCGTGCAGCGGTACCCCGGCGATGTTGACGGTCAGCGCCTCGTCGAGCCACAGGTCCGAATTGGTCCAGAAGCGGAGCACGAGGCCGGCGACGATGGCCAGCACCGCACCGAGGACCAGCAGCGTCCTGGTGATGCCCGAGAACGGCTTCCCCTCGGGGTCGTCGGTGGGCACCTCCCGGTGCGCGTCGACCCCGTCGGGCGCGACGGCTGCCGTCCGGGTGGTGACCCCGGGGGCCGATGACGGGGTCCCGGTCTCGGGAACGTCGGTGGAATCGTCGACCGCAGGCGCGGGTCCCGGTGATGCTGCATCCATGGCTGGCATGGTACCCAGACCGTCCGGCGACCTGGGACTCCCCCGTGCGTCCCTCCGGGTCGAACCATGGACTGCTCGCGATGTGAGCACTACTGTGCGCCCACGGTGCTCTCCGCCTGTGGCAGAGTCAGTGCCAGCAGTTCCGATGTCCGCCGGAAGGGGTGCCGAGGTTCCGGTGGACGGCACGAGGTCGCCGAATGGCGGCCCAGAGGACGCACAGGGGGAGTCTGCGTGACCGAGAAGCACGAGATCAGTCGGCGTACCTTCATCGCCAAGGGCGCCGCCGCCGGGGGCGCCGTGGTCCTGGCCGGTGCGGCCGGCAGTGCGCTCGCCGGTTGCTCCTCGTCGAGCGGCAGTTCCTCCACCACCGCGGCGGCGTCCTCGTCCAAGCCCGGCATCGGTGTGGGCACCCCGGTCCGGGGCGGCGCGCTCAACATCGGACTCGTCGCCGAGATCGACGGCTTCTACCCCCCGACCAACCACTGGGACACCAACGGCTACCTCTACGCCCAGTGCCTCTACGACCCGCTGATGGCCATCGCCGCGGACGGCAGCATCCAGCCCTACCTCGCAGCGTCGTGCACGCCCAATGCCACCTATGACACGTTCACGATGACCCTGCGGCCGAACGTCAAGTTCCACGACGGCTCGCCGCTCACCTCCCAGGTGGTGGTCAACAACTACACCGCTCTGAAGGCATCGCTACTCACGGGCCAGGCCCTCACCCAGGTGGTGTCCGTCACCGCCTCGGACGCCATGACCGTCGTCTTCAAGCTGGAGGCGCCGAACCCCGGGTTCACCGCGGGCCTGGCCACCCAGGTCGGCTACATGGTCGGCCAGGCGATGATCGACCAGGCGAACGCCAAGGTGGCCCTCCCCACGCCGGTGGGCACCGGGCCGTTCGTGTACCAGAACTGGCAGCCCAACAACCACTTCACCTGCACTCGCAACCCGAACTACTGGCGCCAGGGACTCCCCTACCTCGACCAGATCACCCTGAGGCCCATCCCCGACACCATCCAGCGCGAGGCGACGCTGAAGACCGGCGGGGTTGACATGATCGGCTCCACTGATCCCAACACGATCCACCGGTTCCAGGGGCAGTCGGGCTACCAGGTGATCGACTCGGCCACCGACATCATCGGCGAGCCGTCGATGGCGTTCATCATGCTCAACACCGTCGTGGAACCCACCAACGATCTCTCCGTCCGCCAGGCGCTCGCCATGGCGATCGACCAGGCCACGGTGCAGAAGATCTTCGGCGGTGGCTTCACCAAGCCCGTCAATGGCCTCTTCCTCCCTGGATCGCCCTACTACACGAGCGACACCGGCTACCCGTCGTACGACCCGGCGGCAGCCAAGAAGCTCGTGGCGGCGTACACGTCCAAGCACGGGAGTGCCCCGTCGCTCGAGCTGCTCACCATCACCGATCCCCGGCTCGCTCAGGTGGTCCAGATCATCCAGCAGATGTGGCAGCAGGTCGGCATCGACGTGACGGTCGGGCAGGTCGAGCAGGCGGACCTCATCAACGACTTCATCGCAGGGAAGTTCCAGGCTGCGACGTCGTACCAGTTCGGCGCGGTTGACCCCGACCTCAACTACGTGTGGTGGAGCACCACCACGACCGGCCCGATCGGGAGCATCGCCCTCAACTTCCCCCGCAACTCCGACCCGGTCATCGAGCAGGCCATGCTCACCGGTCGCCACACCACCGATCAGGCCACCCGGGTGCAGGCGTACCAGACGGTCAACAAACAGCTGGGCAAGGACCTCCCCTACCTGTGGCTCGAGCAGTACATCTTCTCGGAGGTGGCGACGAGCAAGGTGCAGAACTTCGCCAACCCGACCCTTCCGAACGGGATGGCGGGCTGGGGCTTCGACGAGGGCATCTTCAGCCCGACGGCCATCTGGCTGTCCAAGTAGCGACCAGGTCGACGGGGCATAGGGCGCGCACATGGGCAAGTACTTGATCAGGCGGTTCATCCAGCTGCTGGTGGTGTCCTTCATCATCTCCGTCCTGGTGTTCATGCTCGTCCACCTGCTGCCCGGCGACCCGACGACCCAGATCCTCGGCGCCAACGACACCGCCGCCAACCGGGCGATCCTGCTGAAGCAGCTCGGGCTCAACCTGCCGCTGTGGCACCAGTACACGATCTGGCTGAACGCGGCCTTCCACGGGAACCTCGGGACCTCGTACCTCAACCACGAGTCGGTGACCCACATCCTGGCCACCGGCGCACCGGTGTCCATCGAGCTCATCCTCATCAGCCAGTTGATCGCCTTCGCCATCGCCATCCCGCTCGCCCTGGTGGTGTCGCGCAAACCCAACCGGTGGCTCGACAACATCTCGACGACATCGACCTTCGGACTGCTCGCCCTGCCACCGTTCGTGGTGGCGCCCATCCTGGTGGCGGTGTTCGCCGTCGGCCTCGGCTGGTTCCCGGCCACCGGGTACACGCCTTTCACCCAGGCCCCGCTCACCAACCTGCACGAAATGATCCTGCCCTCGGTGGCCATCACCGCCGGCTCCATCGCCGTCTACTTCCGCCTCCTGCGGTCCGACCTCATCAGCACCCTCCAGCAGGACTTCATCACGATGGCCCGGTCGAAGGGCCTCTCCACTACCCGGATCATGTGGCGCCACGCCTTCCGGCCGTCCAGCTTCTCGTTGCTGGCGGCCGCCGGCATCAACATCGGCAGCCTGATTGCCGGCACGTTCGTGGTCGAGCTGCTGTTCGCCATGCCCGGCATCGGGTACGCGCTGGTGCAGGCCGTCGAGCAGCGGGACTACCTCGTCGTCCAGGGCATCTCGCTGGTCGTGGCCATCGCCTTCGTCGTGATCCAGTTCATCATCGACTTCATCTTCACCATCGTGGACCCGAGAGTGGTGCGGGAGTGACCCATGCCTGACGACAGAGAGCTACTCGACACCCATTCGTCCAGACGCCTGCTGACCAATGCGCTCCCGGGCACGGCGGCGACCGACGAGGCCATCCTGGCGACGGAGGAGACCACCGCGGCCGACGACGTGTTGAGCAAGAAGCCGTTCGGCTTCCTCTTCTGGTTCGCCGTCTGCTTCGTCGGCGTGATCCTGCTGTCGGCGGTGCTGGCCAACGTGCTGCCCCTCCAGAACCCGAACTTCCAGAACTACTCGGCCCTCAGCCAGGGGCCGAGCGGCGCCCACCTCCTCGGCACCGACGACCTGGGACGCGACCTGTTGTCCCGCCTCGTCTTCGGCTCCCGCGTCTCGTTGATCGTCGGATTCTGCGGTGTGGCCATCGGGCTGATCTTCGGCGGCACGGCGGGCCTCGTGTCGGGCTACCGGGGTGGCCGCCTCGATGGCGCCCTCAACGCCTTCTCGTTCATCATCCTGGCCTTCCCCGCCATCGTGGCCGTCATCGCCATCGTCACCTTCTGGGGTGCCTCGCTCTTCCACATCACGATCATCCTGGGAATCGCCACGATCCCCCTCATGTACCGCGTGATCCGCGCCTCGAGCCTGTCGTTCGCCCAGCGGGACTTCGTGGTAGCGGCCAAGACCATGGGCGCCACCGACACCCGCATCGTGCTGCGCGAGATCCTGCCGAACGTGATCCCCGTCACCGTCACCTTCAGCCTCATCACCGTGGCCGGGCTCATCGTCATCGAGGGGACACTCGCCTTCCTCGGCCTGTCGGTCGCCCTGCCGACCCCGTCCTGGGGCAACCTGATCAACGAGGGCACCGCCAACAACGCCCTCAGCACCGACCCGTTCATCATGCTGTGGCCGGCGCTGGCCATGTTCCTCCTGCTGTGGTCGATCAACCTCATCGGCGACCGGCTCCGTCAGCGCTTCGACATCCGAGAGGGGCTCCTCTGATGGCCCGCACCAAGGGCGGGGCGTCCAACACGCTCCAGTTCCGGGACGCCGGGACCCACGAGGGCCCGTTGCTCGTCGTCGAGGACCTGCACACCTCGTTCCGGACCCAGCGGGGCACCGTGCGGGCCGTCGACGGCGTCTCCTTCGAGGTCCAGGAGGGCAAGACCCTCGGCATCGTGGGCGAATCGGGCTCCGGCAAGACAGTGCTGTCGCGCTCGATCATGGGGCTCCTGCCACCGCGCGACGTCATCCGCAGCGGCACCGTGCACTTCGCCGGGCACGAGCTGACGGCCATGGACGACACGTCGTTGCGCGAGGTGTGGGGCGCCGAACTGTCGATGATCTTCCAGGACCCCATGACGGCCCTCAACCCCGTCAAACGAATCGGCGACCAGATCTGTGAGTCGCTGGCCCTGCACCTCGGTATGGACAGGAAGGAGGCCCGGTCGACCGCAGTCGAGCTGCTCCGTTCCGTCGGGATCCCCTCGCCCGAGCAGCGCGTCCGCTGGTACCCGTTCCAGCTGTCCGGCGGCATGCGCCAGCGGGTGATGATCGCCATCGCGCTGGCGTGCGCCCCCCGGCTGGTCATGGCCGACGAGCCCACCACCGGCCTCGACGTGACCGTCCAGGCCCAGATCCTCGACCTGCTGGCCGACCTGCAGCGTGAGCGGCACATGGCAGTCATCCTGGTGACCCACGACCTCGGTGTCGTAGCCAGCCGGGCCGACGACATCATCGTGATGTACGCCGGTCGGATCGTGGAACGGGCACCCACACGCACGCTGTTCCACGACACGAAGATGCCGTACACGCGGGCACTGATGGACTCCATCCCGCGACTCGCCGACCCGAGCGGCGCACGGCTCAACGCCATCGGCGGACGGCCGCCGGACCTGATCAACCCGCCGACGGGCTGCCGGTTCTCCCCACGCTGCCCCTATGCACAGGACAAGTGCCGAGAGTTGGAGCCCCCCCTGCGCACCGTGGGGTCGCCCGACCACCTGTTCGCCTGCTGGTTCCCACTCGTCGACGGGATGTCAACCGCGCCGGCGGTACCGGTGACGGTCTCGTCCGGTCCGGCAGCCGCCCGCTCGGCCGTCGAAAACGGGCAGGCGCCAGCGCCGGCCGAGCCCACCGGAGAGGCGGAGGCATGACCGACACCGCGACCACCGAGGACTCCACCGTCCACGAGGGTGCCGTCGTCCTGGACGTCCATGACCTCGTCGTGGAGTTCAAGAGCGGACGCCAGCGGGTCCAGGCCGTCTCGGGCGTGACCTTCCAGGTGCGCCAGGGCGAGACCCTCGGCCTGGTCGGCGAGTCCGGCTGCGGAAAGTCGACCACCGGCCGCACCCTGGTCCAGGTCCAACCGGCCACGTCCGGGTCGATCGTGTACCAGGGCATCAACCTGAACGGACTGAAGGGCAAGCAGCTCCGACAGCTCCGCACGAAGATCCAGATGATCTTCCAGGACCCCATTTCGTCACTGAACCCGCGCAGGCAGATCAAAGACATCGTGGCCGAGCCCCTGGTGATCTGGAAACGGGGGACCAAGGAGGAGCGGGCCGCCAAGGTGCGCGAGATGCTGGAGGCCGTCGGGATCGACCCCGACGTCGCTGGCGACCGGCTGCCGAGCGAGTTCTCCGGCGGACAGTGCCAACGCATCAGCATCGCCCGTGCCCTGATGGCGGACCCCGACCTGCTGATCTGCGACGAGCCCGTCTCCGCCCTCGACGTCTCGGTCCAGGCCCAGATCCTGAACCTCCTGGCCGACCTCAAGCAGCAGTTCCGCCTGACCATGGTCTTCATCGCCCACGACCTGGCCGTGGTGAAGAACGTGAGCGACCGGGTGGCGGTGATGTATCTCGGCAAGCTGGTCGAGATCGCCGAGTCCGACGAGCTCTACCGGGCGGCGGCACATCCGTACACCGAGGCGCTGCTGGCCTCGATCCCCGAGCCGGACCCGGATCACGTGTCGGGCCACAAGGCGTTGACGGGCGAACTGCCGTCGCCCCTCAACCCGCCCTCGGGGTGCCGGTTCCGGACACGCTGCCCCTACGCCCAGGAACGCTGCTCGGCGGAGGAGCCCCTCCTGCGCGAGGTGGCCCCGGGCCACCAGGTGGCCTGCCACTTCCCGGTCGGCGAGGCGTCGGGCATGGTCGCACCACCGGCCCAGACGGCCGCCGTCGCCGACAACTGATCCGCCCACAGTCGGAGCGAACAGGATGCGTGCCGCGCCTGAGCGAGGCGCGGTCCGCGTCGGCAGGCGCCTCTCGCTCCCTACGGGTCGGCACCCCGCTCGGACCCCGCACTTCAGCGACTGTCTGAGCGGCCGGCTGCGAGCCGGGGCCATTGGGCGATGGACCGGTAGGGAAGCCGCCACAGCGGGCATCGGACGCGACAGACGGCCCCAAAGGGCCGTCTGTCGTCACTCGTCATCCTCCGGGCGAACCGGGCCCGATGGTCAGCCCTCGGTCGGTGCGTCGGCGACCGGTGCAGCCTCCTCGGGTGCAGCCTCTGCGGGCGCGGCTTCGACCGGTGCGGTCTCGGCTGCGGGCGCGGGTTCGACCGGTGCGGTCTCGGCGGCGGGCGCGGTTTCGGCCGCTCCAGCCTCGGCCGGTGCACCCTCGGCGCCCTCGGCGCCCTCAGGACCGTGCTCGGCCACGTAGTCGGCCCAGGCGGCCTGTGCCTCGGTCTCCGGGGTGAACTCCGTCTCGGCGAATACCGGGCCCACGTAGTTGCCCTCTTCGTCGTAGGCGTGCTCGCCGAATGCCTCGCGGTACTCCTCGGACACCTCGCCACCTTCGGCGGCCTGCTTGATCGACAGGCTGATCCGGCGGCGCTGCAGGTCGATGTCGATGATCTTCACCCACAGCTCCTCACCGGGAGTGACCACCTGCTCGGGCAGGTCGACGTGGTGTCCGGCCATCTCCGAGATGTGCACGAGGCCCTCGATGCCGTCGCCCACCTGGACGAACGAGCCGAACGGCACCAGCTTGGTGATGCGCCCGTAGACGAGCTCGCCCACCTGGTGGGAGTTGGCGAACTCCTGCCACGGGTCGGTCTGGGTGGCCTTGAGCGACAGGCTGATCCGCTCCTTGGAGAGATCGACGTCGAGGACTTCGACGTCGATCTCGTCGCCGACGGACACGACCGAGGACGGGTGGTCGACGTGCTTCCACGACAGCTCGGACACGTGGACGAGGCCGTCCATGCCGCCGAGGTCCACGAAGGCACCGAAATTGACGACCGAGGACACCACGCCACGGCGACGCTCGCCCGGCTTGAGGTTGGTGAGGAACTCGCCCCGCTGCTCCTTCTGGGTCTCCTCGAGCCATGCCCGACGGGACAGCACCACGTTGTTGCGGTTGCGGTCCAGCTCGATGATCTTGGCCTCGATGGTGCGGCCCACGTACGGCTGGAGTTCGCGCACCCGGCGCAGCTCGACGAGTGATGCGGGCAGGAAGCCGCGCAGCCCGATGTCGACGATGAGCCCACCCTTGACGACCTCGATGACCGGGCCGGTGACGACCTCGTCGGCCTCCTTGAGCTTCTCGATGGTGCCCCAGGCACGCTCATACTGGGCACGCTTCTTCGAGAGGATCAGGCGTCCCTCCTTGTCCTCCTTCTGGAGGACGAGGGCCTCGACGGCCTCGCCGAGGGTGACGATCTCGGACGGGTCCACGTCGTTGCGGATGGACAGCTCCCGGACGGGGATCACGCCCTCGGACTTGAACCCGATGTCCAGCAGGACCTCGTCACGATCGATCTTGACCACGGTGCCCTCGACGAGGTCACCGTCCTCGAACTCGACGATGGTGCCGGCCATGGCGTCCTCGAGGGAGCCTCCGCCGAGGTCGTCCTCGGTGATCGAACGCGGGATGTACACCCCGTTCTCGTCGAAGTGGCCCATGGCCTCGGGGGACAGCAGGTCGGTGCCGGTGGGCACGACGTGGGTATCGGACATCAGGTAGGTAGCTCGCTTTCCGGACGGGAGGCGCCCCGACGACCGGTCGACCGGTCACGGGGCGTGAAATGCGGATGCCACAACCGTTGTGGCAAGGGATAAATACTACCGCACCGGCGGGCTGCAGCCGCAGGTCAGGGCCGGACCGTCCCGGAGGGGCCGGGTCAGCCCTTCGCCTCGGCCCAGGACGAGCCCCACGCCATGGCCACCTTCAGCGGCACGTCGAGCTCGGCGGCGCCGGTCAGGGCATCCAGCGTGAGCTGCTCGACGGCCTCGGACTCGTCGGGCTCGACGTCCACCAGGACCTCGTCGTGTACCTGGAGGACCAGGTCGGAGCGGTAGCCGCCCCCCTCCAGGCCCGAGTCGAGTCGGATGAGTGCCATCTTGAACAGGTCGGCAGCCAGGCCCTGGATACCGGCGTTCATCGCCTGGCGCTCGGCGGCCTGGCGCACCTGGTGGTTGGACGAGAGGAGGTCGGGCAGTGGGCGCCGCCTCCCGAAGGACGTGACCGTGTAGCCGTTGGCCCTGGCCTCCTCCACCGCCCGCTCCATGTAGTCGCGGACCGACGGGAAGCCGCCGAAGAAGGCGTCGAGGATCCCCTTCGCCTCCTCGACCGGCACGCCGAGCCGTTGGGAGAGCCCGTAGGACTCCATGCCGTACGCCAGGCCGTACGAGACCATCTTGGCGGTCGACCGTTGCTCGTGGGTGACCTCGTCCCGGTCGATGCCGAACACCCGGGCAGCCACCGTGCGATGGATGTCCTCGCCGGCGGCGAACGCCGCGGTGAGCCCCGGGTCGCCCGACAGGTGGGCGATGGCCCGCAGCTCGACCTGGTCGTAGTCGGCCACGAGCAGTCGCCGTCCGGCGGACGGCACGAACGCCTCACGGAACCGCCGTCCCTCGTCGGTGCGCACCGGGATGTTGTGCAGGTTGGGCCGGTCCGACGACAGCCGGCCGGTGCGGGCGACGGTCTGGCGGAACGTGGCGTGGATGCGGCCGTCGGGCGCGACCTCGGCGGCCAGTGTCTCGCCGTAGGTGGAGCGCAGCTTCTCCACCTCGCGGTAGCGGAGCAACACCTCGATGATCGGGTGCTGGCCGCGGAGGGACTCGAGGGTGCGGGCGTCGGTCGAGAAGCCGGTCTTGGTCTTGCGGCCGGGCTGCAGGCCGAGGTCGTCGTAGAGGACCGTGCGCAGCTGTTTGACCGAGTTCACGTTGAACGGGCTACCCGCCAGTTCGTGCATGGTGGACTCCAGCGATTCGCACTCGGCCGTCAACTCGGCGGCGATGGACCGCAGCACCGCACGGTCGACCGGGATCCCGACGACCTCCATGCGGGCCAGTACGCGGACGAGTGGGCGCTCCATGTCCTCGAACAGGGCCCCCTCGCCGATGTCCGCCAGCGCGGCCTGCAGCGGTACCCGCAGCCGTGCCAGCACGGCGGCCAGGCGCACCAGGCCGAGTGCCGTGTGGTCGAGGCCGGGAGCGTCCGTGCCGTCGGCATCGTCGCCGACCTCCTCGAGCAGGAACGCGCCCTGGCCCTTGGCCGCCGCACCGTCCTCGACGGACACACCGAGGTGGCGGGGTGCGAGGTCGGACAGCCGGTAGCGGTCGTCGGACGGATCGAGCAGGTAGGCGGCGACGGCCGTGTCCATGGCGAGGCCCGTGATGTCGACACCTGTCGGGAGGAGCGTCCGCATCAGCTCCTTGGCGTCGTGAGCCACGACACCGACGCCGTCGGGCCCGAGCCCGTGGGACAGTGCGGCGAGCACCCTCGGCTCAGCCATGAGGTGCCCGCCGGCGCAGGGACCAAGGTAGACCGCGGGAGTCGGGGCCCCCTCGGTGTCGGCGGCCTCGGCCACAAGGGCCAGGGCCAGCAGGGGTGTCCGGCCCGCATCGCCCTCCCACAGCGGCGCCAGGGCCACGTTGCCCGTGCCGGTCCGCGCTGTGGCGAACAGGGCGACGAGGTCCGAGCAGGCCTGGTCGGCATCGGCCGGCACGGCGCAGACCGGGTCGGACAGCCACGCCGGGCCGTCCTCCGGACCGGCGGGCGTCTCATCGGCCGCCACGGCGCCGCCGTCCGACCAGGCGCCACCTCCACCGCTCCCGGCACCCCCGGCGCCCGGAGCACCGAGCAGGCCGTCGCGCAGGGCCGACTCGAACCGGGTCCAGGCCCCCTTCATCTCGAGAGCGGCGAAGGCGGCCCGTGCCTCCTCGATGTCCCACCCGCCGAGCGTCAGGTCGTCGACGTCCACGTCGAGGGGCACGTCGCGCACCAGCGGGATCACCTCGGCGTTGAGGTGCACGCGCTCGACATGTTCGGCCAGGTTCTGGCGGAGCTTGGGCGAGAGCGCGTCGAGATGGGCGTAGAGGGTGTCGAGGTCGCCGTACTCGTTGATCAGCTTGGCCGCCGTCTTCTCCCCCACTCCCGGAACGCCCGGCAGGTTGTCGGACGGATCACCGCGCAAGGAGGCCAACAACGGGTACTTGTGGGGGGCCACCCCGGTGCGCTCCTCGATGCCGGCCTCGTCGTAGAGCGCGTAGTCACTGACGCCGCGGCGGTTGTACAGCACCCGGATGTAGGGGTCCTCGACGAGCTGGTACGAGTCACGGTCCCCGGTGACGATGATCACGGGGTGGCCCCGGTCGCGCGCCTCGGAGGCGAGTGTGGCGAGCACGTCGTCAGCCTCGAAGCCCACCGCCTCCACCACCGGGATGGCGAGCGACGCGAGCACGTCGCGGATCATTTCGAACTGGGGCGGCAGGTCGGCCGGCGTCTCGTTCCGTCCGCCCTTGTAGTCGTCCACGATCTCGTCCCGGAACGTGCCACCGGGCAGGTCGAACGCCACCGCCAGTCCCACCGGGTGGTGGTCCTTGACCAGGTTCAGCACCATCGAGGTGAAGCCGTGGACTGCGTTCGTGGTCACGCCGGCGCTGGTCTTGAGGGTGTCCGGGAGGGCGAAGTAGGCCCGGAAGGCCAAGGACATGCCGTCGAGGAGGATCAACGGGCGGCCTGCTCCTGCGCCTGCGGGTCCGGACGTCGTCGTGGCAGCCATCTGGGATCCGCTCCGGCCTAAGGCTCGAGCGTCCCTTCGAGGACCTGGCGGGCGACGTCGACCATGCGGGTTCGGGTGCCCATGGCGGTCTTCTGGATGAAGGCGAATGCGTCCGACTCGGCCATGCCGTGTCGCTCCATCAGCACACCCTTCGCACCGTCGACGAGGCGCCGGGTCTCCAGCTTGTCCTCAGCCATGCCCTGCTGGCCGACGAGTCCGTCGGTGACGGCCTGGCGCGCCTCGGCGTCGATGGCCCACTCCTGCTCGCACCGGGCGACGGCCTGGTCGATGGCCGGGATGAGCTCGATCCGCTGGAACGGCTTCACCAGGTAGGCGGCCACACCAGCCTCGCGGGCCTCGTCGATCAGGTTGCGCTGGCTGAAGGCGGTGAGGATCAGGACAGCCACCTTGATGTCGAGGTCCCGGATGTCACGGGCTGCCTGGAGGCCGTCGGCGCCGGGCATCTTGACGTCGAGGATGACCAGGTCAGGCTTGTGGGCGCGCACGAGCTCCACGGCTTCGTCGCCGCGGCCCGTCTCCCCCACGACGTCGTACCCCTCATCGAGGAGGATCTCCTTGAGGTCGAGTCGGATGATCGCCTCGTCCTCGGCGATGACGACTCGTCTGCTCATGGTGTCTTCGCTCCTTGCCACGGGAATGGGCGCTCCTACCTGGGTTCGGGACTGTTGCACCGGGAGGTGACGTGTTGCTCGGAGGTGAGCGACGGCCACCCGGTCACGACGGGAAACGCCACGGGCCGCCGGTGGCGGTCCGCCCCACATACTGCCCGACGCAGGACCTCAACCCGGTCCGACCACGAGTCGCTCGAGCAGATCGTCCTGGCGTCGCTCCAGATCGGCGATCTGCTCGACGAGGGCCTGACGGGTCCGCAGCATGGCAGTGGCCTGCCTGCTGGCCTCGTCGTGCTCCTTGGCGGCCACCGGCGTCTCGGCCACGAGGGCCCGGAGCCGGGTGTCGTCCGCAATCTCGTTGACCACCACGAGCTGCTCGTCCAGGACGGCCAGCTCCCCACGGGCGCGCACGAGCCGCTGATGGGCGTCACTCAGGCGTCGTTCGATGATGGTCCGGTGCATGGGAGGGCAATTGTACGCATGCCGGGACCCGGATCCCACAGGAAATCCGAGGAATTCCGGATCCGGGCGGGCCGGGAGCGGTAATCCGGCCACGACGTCGTCCCGGATGCCCGACGGACGGGCCGGTCTCGGCCCTTCATGGACCACACGTGTGGTCAGTCGTCGGTGCCGACCACCTGTTCAGGATGGTCGGATCCTCGCCCGCAAGCTGTGTCGAGGGTGACCGTCACGACGCCAGCGCGTCGGCGAGCGGGCCGAGGCTGACGACCACCGGGACCGCGCCTGAGGACCCGGCGTGCACGCACCGGTCCAACCGTCCCTCCAGGTCTGCGCCGGAGCGACACTGTCAGCCGGGCGGCACGGGCACCTGGGCGTGCCGGACCAGCGTCGCGTTCACGACGGCGGCGTCCGGGGCCGGTGCCACTCCCGGACCACCGTGGACTGCGATGAGCAGGCGACCGGATCCCGGGTCGACGCTGACATCGGGCGGTCCGACCAGATCAGCGGCCAGGTAGGTGGACGCCGGTGCCAAGTCGCCAGGCAGACCTGCGCCGGGCAGTGCCGCCAGTGCCGTCAGGACTCGCCGGCCGAAGCCCGACTCGAACATTCCGCCCATCCACCAGGGGACCCCTGTCGACGTGCACCAGTCGATGACGTCGAGGGCGGCGGCGATCCCGCCGAGACGGGCCGGTTTGACGCAGACCACCGAGCAGGCACCGGAGGTCACGGCCTCCACGACCCGGCCCGGCGAGCAGACGGACTCGTCGAGGCAGACCGGTGTCGTGAGACGGTCGGCGAGCGCCCGGTGGCCCTCCAGGTCGTCGCGATCGAGAGGCTGCTCGATGCAGAGGAATCCCAGCCCGTCGAGCGCGTCCAACTCGTCGAGCGTGGCCGACCCGTAGGCGCCGTTTGCGTCGACCTGGACCGGGATCCCACCATCGGCCCGTGCCCGAAGGGCGTCGACAAGGACGTGCTCGATGCCCGGGGCGACCTTCACCTTCACCCGTGCGTACCCGGCAGCCTCGAGACGGCCGAGGTCCGCCAGGAGCGCATCGGTCGAGGTCGGGAGTCCCAGGACGGCCCCCGGCGCTATCCGGGACCCACTGACACCCAGCACGTCGGCGAAGGACCGTTCAGCGGCCCGGAGGTGGACGTCACCGACGGCCATCTCGAGGGCGGACCAGGCCAGCGGCCGGTCGCCCGGGAGAACGGTGCCCGGCAGTGACCCGACCGACGGGAGCGTGCCTCTGCGGACTGCTGCGCCGGCGAGGTCCGGCACCAGGTCGTCCCGCAGCGAGGTGAAGGCCGACTCGACGTCCTCCACGTCGTACATGGTGTCGGCCAGCGCGGCGCACTCCCCCCATCCTTCGACGGTCGAACCGTCGGCCGTGCGGCAGACGAGGTGCACCAGGACCAAGGGGCGCTGTCGGTGCACGCCGATCGCCGTCGTCACGGGTCGGAGGAACGGCAGCACCACTTGGAGCACTCGTGCGGATTCGAGGAGCAGCGCAGGCTCTTCTCCAAGTCGACGCCAGGCTCGCGCGGTCGCACCAGGTGGAGGGTCGATGCGCTCGTCCATGGCAGGAGCCTACGGTCCTGCGGTTCGTGGGGCCCCGCCACCCGTTGACCGGAGCCAGGTAGCGACGTCAGCCCCACTCCGCCGAAGAGGCTGGCGCGGCCGCGTGCGGCGTCACGATCACCCCCGGGCCGAAACGGACAACGTTGCGGTGGGGTCGGCTGTCAGTTCGCCTCCGCCTGCGGGGCAGACCGTCTGAACACGTAGCGATGGACGAGCTGGCGAGAGACGTCCGCCAACGCCGCCAGTTCGCGGATGGTCCGGCCGTCGGACACTCCCGGATGGACCAGCGCCTTGCGCCCGGCTGTGCAACTCCCGACGAAGTCCCTCTGCGCCTCCTCGATGCACGCATCGGCTGCCCGACGGCCCAGCGCTAGCCTCGGCGGGCATGCCAACCGCCATCCGGCTCGACGAAGTCGCCGAAGGCACGGTGGCGAGTCCGGGCGGCACGTCGTCACCCTTCGCCGCTGTGCGACCGCTACATCGGCACCTGGTCCGAATCGCCTGCCACCTCGCGGCCGAGCTGCCGCTGGTGATCATCTGCATCCGATCGATGGCCACGGGGTGGCGACCCACGTCGGACGACGCCGTCGTGGCATGGCGGGCGTGGGACGTGCTGTCCGCTCATCCGACCCTCGTCGGAGCACCGACCCACGCAACCGGACTCGGCCACCAGGCCTTCGCCCCGGGACCCGCCCTGTCGTGGCTGCTGGCAGTGCCGGTCCACCTCGATCCGGCACAGGGCGCCCTGTGGGGGTCGACCCTCGTCGCCCTGGCGGCCGTCGCACTGGCGATCGAGGCGGGCTGGGCCACCGGTGCACGATGGGGAGCGCTCGGGGCCGCCGCAACCGCACTCACCGTCGCCACGACGGAGACGGCCGTCCTCATGAACCTGCCGTGGACTCCCTGGCAGGGTGCGCTCTGGATGGTCGCCGCGCTGGTCTGTGCCTGGGCCACCGGCACCGGGCGGTGGAGGTGGTGGCCGGCCTGCGTGGTGTCGGCGAGCATCGCCGCCCAGGCGCATGTCGTCTTCGCCCTGACCGCAGTCGCCGTGTGCGGGGTGAGCCCATTGCTCGGGTGGATCAGCGTCGTACGCCGGCGATCCGAGCAGCCGCTCGACAGGTCCGACGGTCGGCGGGGTGTCGTCGGCAGACGGGCGATCCGGCCCCTGCTGGTCGGACTGCTGGTCGGCGTCGTCCTCTGGCTGCCGCCGATCATCGACGAGCTGTGGGGCGGCCCGGGAAACCTCACCCTGCTGTGGCGCTCGTCCCACGCAGCCGGCGGGCGGATCGGCTACTCCCACGCCCTCCAGGGCCTGGGTGCGGCAACCTGGCCACCGCTCTCGTGGGCGCACCGCCTCCCGACCAGCGGACAGAGCTGGTTCTTCTCGGTACTCGGCACCACGTTCCACGGGGCACCGTGGCACGGCGTGGTCACCCTGCTCGCCCTGGTCGGCCTGGCGTCCTGGTGCACGGCCACCGGTCGCCGCGTCGTGGCCGGACTCGCCTGGGTGTCGGCACTGGCAGGTCTGACGGCGGTCGTCACCATCGCCCAGATCCCGGAGGGCAACGCCTTCCAACTGGTCTACCTCGGCGTGTTGTTCTGGCCCGTCGGGCTGGCCGCCACCGGCGCCCTCGCTGCCGGGCTGGTCGTCATCGCGCGGACGGTAGTTGCGGGTCGGGTCCCCCGCTCCACCTTCCGACTGGTGGGCACTGCCGCCCTCACGCTCGCCGTCGCCGGCATGATCGGCCTCTCGGTGGGCGTCACCGTGGTCGATGTGCGCGCCGTGCCGAACTCGCTGTCCGTCCAGGGCGGGCCGTCCGTGGCGGTCCTCGCCGACAGGGCGACGACATCGATCGCCGAGGTCGCTCCGCATCAGCCGTTCGAGCTGGAGCTGACCGGAACGAGCTCGGTGGAGCGTTGGTCGGCCGCCGTTCCGGCGATCGCCTACGGCCTCATCGCCAAGGGGCTGCCCGTTCGACTGCCCTTCGCGTACGCCGTCGGTGCGGACGCTGCACGCTCGGTGCGCGGCGACCTCCCCGTCGTGAAGGTCGACATCAGCTCCCAGTTCCCTTCCGTCCGCGTGGTTCCACCCCGGCACGACCCGACACGGACGCCGTCGAACTAGCGAGCCCCCACGGGTGACGCGGTCGTCCCGGACCGGGTGCACCCGGCTGTAGCGTCGTGCCCGGCACGACACCACCAGCCCGGGTGGCGGAATGGCAGACGCGGTGGACTCAAAATCCACTATCCGAAAGGGTGTGCGGGTTCGACTCCCGCCCCGGGCACGCACAGGACGGAGCGCTCACGGTCGACACTCGTGTTCCCGCCGGAACGTGCCGATGTTCCGGTGTGGCCCTCGTCGACCGCTCCGCTGCCGAGGCGCCAAGTGACCCTGTAGCACCTGACCCGCCCTCCGGGTCGGACGGCGTCACGCTCGAGCCCCGGTTGGGCCTGGTGCGGGACGTCATCGACGAGATCCGCTGGACCTTCACGAAACGGCTCGGCTGGATCGCCCAGATCGCCCTCAACCTGGCGATCGGCGTCCCGACCGTGGTCCTCACCACCTGGAACCATCACACCGACGACGTCCGGGTCAGCGGCTTCGCGACCTCACTCGCCGGCTGGGTCCTCGCCAGCACCCTCAACTGCAACCAACTCGGCTTCGACGCCGACCGGGCGGCCGCCTCGTTCCGGGCGGGCGACACCGCATGGCGCGTCCTGTTCCTCAAGAACCTGTCGATCCTCCTGGTCCTGACGCCACCCATCCTCCTGTCCTCGGTCGTGCTCCGCCTGACCGTCGCCCACCCGCCGGACCCCATTCCGGTCGCACTGGTGCGCGATCTGGCTGTCATCACGGTGTGGCTGGGATTCGGCTCGCTCCTGTCGGTGCTCCTCCCCTTCCGACCGCTGGGGCTGCGCGGCCGCTGGTCGCTTCCGGGCACGTGGGCCCGCTGGGGTGTGTGCCTGGCCGCGCCGTACGTCGTGTACTACCTCCTGGCCCACTACTGGCACGTGCCGGAGCTGGCCGTCGCCGATCTCCTCTTCCACCACCACGACCGCCGCCACCTGTGGGGCTACAGCCTGTGGATGGTGGCGTGGGGGCTGATGACCTGGGGGCTCGGCCTGGCATCGTCCGAGGTCTACTACCGCCTGCGTCCGGCCAGGCTCGAAGCAGACCTCGGCCGCGAGCGCTGAACAGGCGCCTCCGTCAGACGACCCGCTCACCCGGGAGCGGGCGGGGCCGCCGCATCGGCCTCGCCACGATCCACAGGCCGAAGGCCAGGATGATCAGCGCCAGGCCCATGCTGGCGAGCGACAGGACACCGAGCACGAACAGCAGCCCGGCCACCACGTAGCCCGCCCGGCCGGCCGCCTCGGAGTCCGCCCGGATGCGGCGGAGGAGGCCGATGCCGGTCACTACGCAACAGGCCAGCAGGAACACGATGAACAGGACCACACCGACGGGGTCGGAGGAGTAGAGCCGGGTGGCCGTCGCATGCCCCCCGGCGGAGTGGGACGTCGTCGTGGCCGACAGGATCAGCGCGGCCAACAGCGCCGTCCAGCCGACCGCCAGGCCCATCGCGATCCAGCGGTAGGACACGAGGCGCTTCGGTGTGGGGGGCGTCAGTCCGCCCCGCACGGCGAACATCGGTAGGCCGCCGTTCACCTGCGCCGCTGTCGTGGGGGCGCCCACCTGGCCCGGTAGCGCCGGGTCACCGAGGAAGCCGAACTGGCTGCCCGGCCCGGACGCGGGCCCCTGGTCGTCGGCGCGCGGCAGGTCGTCGCTGGCCGTGCCCGGCTCGAACGCAGCGGGAACCAGGCGACCGGTCCACGTCGGCTCGGGCGGTGGGTCCTGGGCCTCCTTGCGCCCATCGCGCACGAGTGCCGTGGGGGTGCCCTGCGAGAACCAGCGGGACTCGTGGACGCCGAACGGGTCGGCGAACCATCCCTGCGGAAGCTTCTCCGAGGTGTCGCCACCGGCGTCCATCTCGTGAGCGTAGACGGGTGCCCGGAAGGGCAGGCGTCCGCTGCCGACGAGCGGTGGAGCGGGCGACGAACCACCGATTTCGGCCACCACCGTGACACACTGGGCCGTCAACCGGGCGTGCCGACGCCCGCACGGTCGTGAGAGGAGCCTGTGGGTGCTGGCCTTTACCTTCCCGGGACAGGGGTCCCAGCGATCCGGCATGGGCCATGCCTGGGTCGACCACCCCTCGTGGGAGGTGGCCGCCGAGGCCTCCGAGATCGCAGGGCGCGACCTGACCGCACTCCTACTCGATGCGCCGATGGAGGAACTCACCCGCACGGCCAATGCGCAGCTCGCAACCTTCGTGATGAGCCTCGTGGTGCTCGATGCCGTCGAACGGCTCGGGCTGACCCCCGGCGCCTGCGCCGGGCACAGCCTCGGCGAGTACACCGCACTGGTCGCCTCGGGCGCCCTGTCGCTGTCGGACGGGACGTCCCTGGTGATCGAGCGTGGCGACGCGATGCAGGAGGCGGCCGATGCCAGGCCGGGCACCATGGCCGCCCTCATCGGCATCGCAGATGACGACGCCGAGGCCGCCTGTCAGCTGGCCGAGTCGGACGTCTGGGTGGCCAACTTCAACGCTCCCGGTCAGGTCGTGATCGCGGGGACCGAGGAGGGCATCGCCCTCGCCACCCGCCACGCCAAGGAGCTCGGCGCCCGCAAGGTGCTGCCCATCCCGGTGTCCGGGGCCTTCCACACGCCGATGATGCTCCCGGCCCGCACCCGGCTGCGCGAGCGGCTCGAGTCCGTCACCTTCCACGCACCCGAGGTTCCCGTCGTGGCCAATGTCGATGCCCGCGTCCACACGGACGCCGCCGACTGGCCGGGCCTCCTGTCCGCGCAGCTGTGCAGTCCCGTCCGCTGGAAGCACACCCTCGAGGTGCTGAGCGGCAGGGGCGCGACCTTGATCATCGAACTCGGACCGGGAGGCGTCTTGACAGGAATGGTGCGTAGGGCCACACCTGACGTGCGGGGCGTGCCGGTGGCCGCACCCGACGACCTCGACAAGCTCATGGACACGCTGTCGGGCGGCGACGAGTGGAGCCCGCCGGGGCCGGACGGCCAGGGCGAACACCTCTACACGTCTGAACGCGTGGTGGTCAGCCCGGCGCCCGGGGTGTTCGAGCCGGCCGTGCAGCTCGCCGCGCTGGAGAGCACCGCACTGGCCGAGGCCACCGCCGCCCCGGGCAGTGGGGAGGGTGCAGAGCCAGGATCGTTGCTGGCTGTGGGTGACCAGGTGGGCACCGTCGGCCTCACCGAGGTGCGGACGCCGTTCGACGGCATCCTCGTCCGGTGGCTCGCCGTCCGTGGCGAGCGCGTCGTCGAGGGCCAGCCGGTGGCGTGGATCCGTACGAAGGGGGCCGGGTCGTGAGCAGCTCCTGCACCGGACGAGGTGGCCCCCCATGAGCAGACCCGTCGAGACCGAGGGACCACGCGTGGTGCTGGTGACGGGAGGCTCCCGGGGCATCGGCCTGGCCTGCGCCGAGTGGTTCCTGGCCCAGGGCGACCGGGTGGCCATCACCTCGCGCACCGGTGCGCCCGAACGTGACCCGGGCGAAGGGCCCGACCGGTTCCTGTCGCTGACCTGCGACATGACCGACGCCGACCAGGTCGACTCGGCGTTCGGGGCGATCGAAGAGGCCTGGGGACCGGTCGAGGTCCTCGTGGCGAACGCCGGCATCACCCGCGACGGACTGGTGCTCCGCATGTCCGAGGACGCCTGGTCCGAGGTCATCGACACCAACCTGACGGCGGTGTTCCGGGTCAGCAAGCGGGCGCTGACCAAGATGCTCCGTCTGCACCGGGGACGGGTGATCATGATCTCGTCGATCGGGGCCTTCATCGGTTCCGCCGGCCAGGCCAACTATGCGGCATCCAAGGCCGGCCTGGTGGGAATGGCCCGTTCGATGGCCCGTGAGGTCGCGAGCCGGGGGATCACGGTCAACGTCGTGGCTCCGGGCCTGGTCGAAACGAATATGCTGGCCGGACTCGACGACGCCCGTCGGGCTGAGTACGCCTCCCAGGTCCCCCTGGGACGGGTGGCGAAGCCCGAGGAGATCGCCGAGGTCGTGGGCTTCGTCGCCTCCGACGGGGCCGGGTACGTCACCGGAGCCGTGCTCCCGGTGGACGGCGGCCTGGCGATGGGCCTCTGACCCCCCCAGGGGGGGTCGACCACGGGCGCGACCGTCGCAACCGAGCAGCACAACGACACAGACCAAGGAGACGTAGTGAGCAACGACGAGACGTTCGAGAAGTTCAAGGGTTGCGCCGTGGAGGTGCTGCAGGTCCCCGAGGAAAAGATCACCCGGGACGCCCGCTTCGCCGAGGACCTGGACGCCGACTCGCTGGACCTGGTGGAGCTCGTCATGGCCCTCGAGGAGACCTTCGACGTCTCGGTGGACGAGACCGAGCTCGAGGGCATCGAGACCATCGGCCAGGCCTACGACCTCATCGTCGCCAAGCTCTGATGCTGCTGGGCCTCGGCCCGGACGGGCCCGTCAGCGGACGCCGGGTGGCTGTGACCGGCATCGGCGTGGTCTCGTCGGTCGGGATCGGCCCCGACGCGTTCTGGGACGGCCTCCACGGCCCCGCGCCCGAAGGTGAGCGTCGGGTCCGCGACTTCGATCCCGAGCAGTGGTTCACCAGCAAGGAGGCCCGCACCCTCGACCGTTTCGCCCAGTTCAGCGTGGCGGTCGCCGACATGGCACTGGCGGACGCCGGGGACCTCGACGCCGACCCGGGACGCTCCGGGGTGATCATGGGCACCGGGGTGGGCGGTCTGCAGAGCTTGGAGACCCAGATCCTGGTCTACGCCGAGAAGGGCGCGCGCCGTGTGTCCCCCCGGCTCGTGCCGATGATGATGTCGAATGCCGGGGCCGCCGCCGTGTCGATGCGGCTCGGGTGGCACGGTCCTTCCGAGACGGTCATCACCGCGTGCGCCGCAGGCGCCCACTCGATCGCCCACGCCGCCCGTCTGGTGGCGTCAGGCCGGTGCGACGTGGCCATCGGCGGGGCCGCCGAGGCGGGCATGACCAACGTCGGGATCGCTGCCTTCGCCAACATGACCGCCCTGTCCACCACGGGGCGGTCGATGCCCTTCGACGTCCGACGCGACGGCTTCGTGATGACCGAGGGTGCCGGTGCGCTGGTCCTCGAGGACTGGGACCGGGCCGTCGCCCGTGGCGCACGCATCTACGGCGAGCTCGCCGGAGCGGCCAGCACCGCCGACGCACACCACATCACCGCTCCCGCCCCCGGTGGGTCCGGAGCAGCTGCATGCATGCAGCTGGCGATGGACGACGCCGGAGTGGCGAGCACCCAGGTGCGCCACATCAACGCCCACGGCACGTCGACGCCGCTCAACGACCAGGCGGAGTCCGATGCCATCGGCAAGGTCTTCGGTCCCGGCTCGCCCCCGGTGACGTCGGTCAAGGGTGCCACCGGTCACGGTCTCGGGGCGAGCGGCGCCATCGAGGCGGTGGCCTGTGTCCTGACCATCGACCGCAGGAGCATTCCGCCGACCCTCGGCTACGAACAGCCCGACCCCGAGATCCATCTCGACGTGGTGGCCGGGTCGGCCCGTCCATGGGAGCCGGGCCCGATCCTGTCCAACTCCTTCGGGTTCGGCGGCCACAACGGCTGCCTGGTCATCTCCCCCGCCTAGGAGGGTCGGACCGCCTGTCGATGGCCGCTGCGCCCGCCCGGGGCGCACGCGCCTCTAGCGTGGGGACCCCATGATCGACCCAGTCGCCCCTCACGCCACTCCACCGCCAGCAGGCCCGGCCGACCTCGCACTCGGTGCCTTCACCCCCCGCGCTCCGTGGATCGTCGACCCCGATGCCATGCCATGGCGCTTCGGCGTGGCGGACGAACCGGACGTCGACGCCCTGCGCCGCCAGGCCGCGGACCTGGCCCGGGTCCTCGTCCACCCCCAGCACCTGCCGTCGCTCGGACGGGTCCTGACCGTCGCGTGGCGACTCGGGTTCCCGCTCCTCGTCTGGGGGGCCAAGGAGCGGGGCACGCCACAGTCGCGCGCCGGACTTTCGCGACGGCTCCGGCCGGCGTTCGAGCACCTCGGACCCACCTACATCAAGCTCGGCCAGATCATCTCGTCCGGCGAGGGGATCTTTCCCGAGGAGCTGGTGCAGGAGTTCCTCCTCCTGCGCGACCGGGTTCCCCCCGAACCGTTCCCGGTGGTCCGGCGCACGGTGGAGGAGGACCTCGGTCGCCCGTTGGCCGAGGTGTTCACCTCGTTCGACAGCACACCGATCGCGTCGGCATCCATCGCGCAGGTCCACGCGGCCACGCTGCGCACGGGTGAGCGGGTCGTCGTCAAGGTCCAGCGCAGCCGGGTGGCCCCGCTGGTGCGGCTCGACATCGCCGCGATGGCCTGGATCGCGCCGTTCCTGGTCGGGAGGATCCCGGTTGCCGCCCTGACGAACCCGCCCGCCCTGGTCGAGCTCTTCGCCGAGACGATCGTGGAGGAGCTCGACTTCCGCCTCGAGGCCCAGAACATGCTCGACATCGCCGCGGTGTTCGCCAGGACGGGCCAGCGCACCGTGGTCGTCCCCCGGCCGCACCCCGAGCTGGTCACCCGACGGGTGCTGGTGATGGAGCACCTGCACGGCTTCCCGTGGCGCGACGCCGAAGGCATGCGGGAGGCCGGCATCGACACGGCGGCCGTGCTGCGGTCCAGCCTCATCGCCTTCCTCGAGGGGGCACTCTTCTACGGCGTGTTCCACGGCGACCTGCACGGCGGCAACATGCTGGTGCAGTCCGACGGCACCGTTGCCCTGCTCGACTTCGGGATCACCGCCCGCCTGGACGAGAAGAAGCGACAGGCCTTCCTGCGCCTCCAGATGGGGGCGAGCACCAACAACGTGGCCGTCCAGGTCGAGGCCCTTCGCGATCTCGGTGCGCTGCCGGCCGACTCCGACATCGATGCGGTCATCCGGGACCTCAACCTCGAGCGCCCGCCGATCGACCCCACCACGCTGACGGCCGAGGAGATGATGGCCGAGCTGCGCGAGGTGACCAAGGCGCTGCTCGCCTACGGAGCGAGGCTGCCGAAGGAACTGATGCTGTTCGTCAAGAACATGCTCTTCCTCAACGGCGCCATGGCCGTCATGGCCCCCGATGTCGACATCCTGGGCGAGATCCTGGCCGTGGTCACCTACTTCACCGAGCACCACGGCGAGCGCATCGCCCGCGAGGTCGGCTTCGAGGTGACGGCGGACACCATCGACCTCGACGGCTACCGGGCGGCGATGGGCTTCACCGAGGACGCGGACGCCATCACCTTCCGCGACCTCCAGGAGCGCCGCGAGCTCATCGCCAAGCGGCTCGAGGCCCACGAACACCCCCGTCGCCGCGTGCCGCTGCTGCGGGCCGTCTACCGGATCATCCGCCCCGACCGGGGCTGAGCGGCGACGTCCACTCCGGTTACGTCCCGGTCCCGCTCGATCACGACCTGTGTGAGTACAGTCCGATGATGCGACGGACTCCACTGATCCTGCTCGGCACTCTGCTCGCCCTCGGCGGCGGACTCACCCTGGCGCCCTTGCCGGCGGGGGCTGCGGGGCATGCGGCCCGGGTCCTGCACGCACACGCCATGCCGGCCCGGGCGGACACCGGTAGCCACTTCACCTCCCCCGTCCCGCCACTCACGAAGGGCTATCTCGAAACCGTCGTCCTTCTAGGAGACTGTTGAACAATTCTCCCTTTGGTGCTCGCGATTTGAGCCCAGATCGTAGAGAATTGAAGGGTGCAAGGACGAAGCGAATTCAACCCTGAGCTGCTCGACGCTGCAGCCCTGTGT